>Ga0209700_104746_pt1 | contig 23974 bp, 8 predicted proteins | sample SiratroredBW_FD_187528 | JGI IMG/M metagenome (GOLD analysis project Ga0209700, IMG submission 187528) | Root nodule microbial communities of legume samples collected from California, USA - Siratro red BW (SPAdes) (version 2) | ecosystem: Host-associated > Plants > Roots > Nodule | place: USA...
AAAAAAAAAAAAAAAAAAAAAAAAAACTAAAAACATTTACTCTAATAACTATTACCTAAAAGAGAGATGTGAGCAAAAAAATGAATTTAATGTAAAGAAACAATAGTTCTTCTATAAACATTTACTTTCCATTTTCCAAATGCTTTGTTGCTCTGCCTATCTATGACAATACCTTACTACTTCAAGTTCTTCTATAAACATTTCATCCTTATGTTTATGCAGTCAAATTCAGTGTCTTTCTGCATATGTTCTTTATTTGAGATATGACAGCTAATGCAAAGATGATATTCTCAGTTGAAAATGTTAACACCATTGTAATTATAACTGCAATTTAATATTGTGTAGACCACAAAGAGCTGAGAGCTTCAATGGTGAGATAACTTCCTTTGGATCTATAGACCCCATTCAACAGTCAAATAGAGGATTCATGACCTCCAAGAGTTCAAATTCTTTTTCCAACACAAGAGGAAACCCATTTGGCTAGTTTAAACAATTTGCCACACTGCCAAAACCTTCTGCCTTATGTCAACCACAAAAGTTGTAGAAGGATTATGATCCTGTCATTCTTGTGCCAAGCTCACTTAGTTTCCTTTGTAAATTGTAATGTAAATATAAAAGCACATATATTCCCAAGTGCATGCAGAAAACTTTACACATCACAGGGCTGCTAATCAACTGATTTAACCGTACAATGTTTTTATTGGAATTACATGTAAATTTTTACAACTCTTGTACATAACAATACAAGTTAAATTCATCATGGGTGAGAACACTTACGGGAACTCTCTTACAATAATTGTTTCTTTGAGTATAGACCTTAGCAATGTTTATTTGATTTCCATATTAGTTATTACTAGCAGTAAAACGTTTGGCTCAGATTAGCAAGAACCCTGATATTCATATTTTGAGAATATAATACAGCTTCTTTGAATGACAAACTACGTTTTCTGTCTGTCTCCCTCTTAGGTTGGATAACATGAGGTGTAATGTTAATATACTTTAGTCAAGAATGTTTCTTATACAATGTCTTCAACAGTGAAGGTATTGCAATTGATGTCTATCACTGTTAGCCAGTTAAGGATACATTTGTGACATAAATCAACTTAAAATTGTATATAGTTCTTGCAAATGGAACTATATGACAAGCATAACAATTTTACATTCCAATGTCAAGTCTTACAACTTTATCTTTTGCTTGGAGGGATGAAGTGTTTTCTTATATTGTCTCTGAATTTTGTAATAGTAAATGTGATTTCCTACATTTCAGATTCTCTTAGCAAATTTTGTTTGATGCCCACTTTGTATTTCTTTTTTTCTAATAATTTGTATTGAGAATGTTGCATATGATTGGTAGACATTGTAATGCTTACCTGGTTAGTTTTATAACCTGTATAGTGAGTCAATAGTATTCTTTTCTTTTGTCATAAAAAACAGAAATTCCATTATGGACAAGGACTGCCACTGCAAAATCTATAGTCCCTCACTATATCATACTCGTTCATGGCCATGAAATGCAACATTGAGACTTAATTATTTTATTGAGCTCTAGTGATTTATAGATCAATCATACGAGTATCTACCTATATCTTATGGAAGTAGAAAAGTTAAATGGAACAATAAATTTTCAGCGAAAACATAATATTGTTACATCAAATTCAATCCAAAATTTTAAGATAATAAGTTTAAGTGTTTCTTGTAAGAGACTTTACATTAACTAAAAATAAGATAAATTTATATTACAAATCAATTTCTTAAGTTAGATTAAACCTAAATTTTATTTTTTAATTTCATACTAAAACTTATTCCAGTAAAATTTGATAGACATATAGATCACCTATCAAACCATTCATAAATATTTAGTCCTAAATACAATATAACAAATATCATATTAATTAATTAAATTATTAACAAATAGCGTATTAAATTCAATTATTGTTGTTATTGTTAAGCCCATTAAACAAGCAAAGTCTAGGTATTTTTGACTTTTCTGTCCTTGTCTTTTCCCTTTCTCGCTTTCACCATATTTTGTCAATGATCTTAGTAATTTTAAACTACAAAGCTTTTCTTTAAATCACTTCTCAACTACTTTTGATAACTTTCTTTTTCACCTTTTTCAACAAAGCAACCATTTGGATCTCCCCACCAATTTTAATTTTCTACTCGTTGCCCTTTTGAACATGACTCAAGCTATAGTTGAAGGAGCTTTCTGAGTTGATCAAACTTTTGTCGTGATGGCTTGATCAAGACATTTTCAACCTAAATCATGTCCTACTCAAACTTTAGGATAATCATTGGTTTCTTTATGTTCAAGGTTAGATTACATAAACTTTCGCTGTTACCAAACGGTGTCAATGGGAATAAAAATTGACAGTGGAGTGAAGTTAACTTTAAATTATAGGCAGGTAATGTAGGTAATTGTGAAGAAGAGAATATGCTTTGTGAGAATCCACTTTAGACTTGGCAAAGATTTTAACCTTTTCAACCTCTTGCCCCTTGGGTAAGGATAGAGCAAAAATTTTCTTTAAGAACTTGCAATTCATTGGCAAAAAATAACGTGGCATGAAGAACGATAAGGGACCAACCATGGTTTACTCCTCTAAGTGGGTCGTGTGTATCCTATCATGTGACATTTTTGTCCTCTAATAAAACTTCAACCCTTTATGAAAAACATGAGAGAGAAATTAAATGATAAGAAAAAGAGACAAGAGATTTTGATGGTGAATATTTTCACTTGAGAAAATCTTACAGTGAAAATCTCACTTGAGAAGATCCATATATATAGAGGTTCGTAATATTTTCTAAAGAAAAAAAGTAGAAATGTTTTTACCTAAATAATTACACTCAAGGTAGATTTAATGATGATTATATATTTCAATAATCTTATAATACTATTAATTAGTTGTGAAATTTAACTATTATAGTGTCACAATTAAGTAATGTATCCCAGTACATTTATTGTGAGGTAAAATTCACCAGACTATTAAGTATTTCAATAATTTTATAATACTATTTGTGAGACATATTTAACCATTAGTACAACAAATACATACGGGTAATTGTATAGGTTACTTTATTCCTGATCACATGGAGAGTGAAAATCACCATAGATAATTAAACGATTTGACAATGGTATTAATAATTGATCACATCTATTTAATCTTTTTAGATAAACCAAAAGATATGATTAAATGAAAAGAAATATAAAGTTATATAACCAAATAACGGTGTAAAAATATATTTTTTTGCATCACATAAACTATATTGATTAACATGGAATTATAAAATTTGAAGTGTTTTTGTAATTTTGAAAACAATAATCGATATAATATCAAGATTGTTACATAAGTTATTCTGAACTAATATAGTATCATAACACTTCATCATTACTCATGTAATTAATATAACATCAAGAAATTACATTAGTTCAAATAAGAACTTATGTCATAAGTATTCCAATAATATTCTCCAAATATTAGAAGTCTTGTATATATAAAATATCACAAACTTCCCAACTTAAAATCTTATAAAACTGTGATATCTTAATGTAATATCTATTTAATAATTCATCTAACGGGAAATTAAATTATGTACCCCTATATAAATTTATGGCAGAGACACCAATATAGTCCCTATACTAAATGAAGTTTAGTGTAAGACATTGTCTCCCACAACAAACAAAATAGAAATCCATATAAATGAAAGTTTATATTCCAACCTACCATCTTTTATGAATGCAACAATGAGTTGCTTAACCATAATCATGAATATAATTTAATCTCCTTTGTCATCTTATTTAGATGAATGTCTCTATTATGGAAGATGAGTAAAATAATGTCACATCTACAAACTAATAATTATGAATTTGTATTTATTTAATTTTAACAATTAAAGAAATAAAGTTAATTATATTTACAGGTGGGGCCTCTGCATTATCATTAATATATTCTTAATTCAAATGAAGATTTTGTTGTTTTTCTCATATGGGTTGAACCCTTTTTGTGATTCTTAACCTTTTGTGCTCCATTTTATCAAGTGGATGAACAGAACTCTAGGGTAATCTAGCTCAGTGTGAAAGCTATGTATGTGATCAGGACTTTTTTGTAACGATTATATTCATTCGTAACATATTCCACAATGGCTAGTCTTATCAGAAAAGTTTTATTTATTCTTATTCTTCACCGTCACTGTGAGTAAAAAAAATGTTTACTCTCTTATCTTGATCATTGACAACCCATAAACATGAAAAATTCTTCTGATTAGCTTTGACAATAATTTAGAGTTTAAAGTTTATAAGAAAACAAGTGGAAAGGTGACAGAAACAGAAAATATCACTACTGGTAGTGGTTAATTCCTGATGGTTTTTGCAACCCTTTTCAAAATACAAATTCCTATATTCGAGCATCCAATTTTCAAATTTATTCGGAAAGGTGATCGCATTAGCTCAAATTGGAGTGTTATATTCCTTTTGTTGTTTTTTTTTTCTTTTATTATGAAAGCAAATTAATATCATGTCGTTGACAATATAGTAAATTTCATCCTCCACCCAACAAGTTCTTGTAATAGATTCTGGAGCTGTGCAACTTATTTTTATACAAACATGACAAATTTTTCTATAAATATTTTTAAATTAAAAAATGATAAATTATAAACTAAAATTAGTTTAATATAAATTGTAAGGATCAAGTTAAATTTCTTCAAGAATAAAAGCGATCTAAACGAGATAAATCCTGAATATATTGTTACTTAGGTTAAAAAAACTTATAAAAGAAAAAAATTAACTATTAGAACCTCTCCCCATACAAATTATTAACTCTCAAACGTTTATATTGTATTTTCTCTTTAAATTTTTGCGATATTCATTCATATTTTTAAGATTTGAGTATGTCATAGTAAAACTAGTAGGAATAAGAATAAACGCTACTGAGAATCTTGTTTAAGTTTTTTTGTTTTGGTTTTTTTTTAACATTTGAATGGTTGCATGCATAGAGATTTGTGAGATTTGTGTTTATATATAATTTAACAATTAAAATTGAATATCTACTAATTAACGTCACGGCGATACATTCAGGATTTTCTATGAACAAGTTTAATTTTTTTTTTAAATTACTCTTCGAACATTGTTGAAATAATTAAATTTTCAGGTAACACCTTAGAGTAAAACATATGAAGCGTGTGGATGTGACTTAATCAATCATATTCATATATTTCATACAAGGATAGTAATTGATGTCAATTGTTAGATTTTGATATTTTAGAAATGTAAAAATATATGATTGTGATAGTTTTAAAATTTTAATTATGATTTGATATTGTTAAAGTTGTTTGAACAGTGTTGTTTTATTATTGGTTAAAGGAATATATTGATACAAGTTGTTAATGTCAATTTAATGTAAGTTTTAAACTTGAGAAATCGTTTTAATTTTAGTCTCATTTCACTAAGATGATATGTTCTATTTTGAATAGTGGAAGAGTTAAGCGTATATTAATCTTTGTTTGGTTAAATTAGGTTAAAAAGAATAGAGTGTGAAATACAAGAAACGAATAGATCGAATTGCCCTTTTAAGCTTTGTAGCATCTTGAAAGTGTAAGTTTCAAATGTGAAATTCTTTACTAAATAAGTTTCTCTGTGTTGCATATATAAAGTAGAAACTTTTTATCAAATCACTCCAGTGAAATTCAGATGGTAAACTAGACTTGTTCTTGACTTAATTTTTGTTTACTTAAATGAAACATATTTTGAAGCAGTGAACTGCATTTACTTTTAACTTATTTTTTACTCAAGCGAAAGATTTACTAGTTAAGAAAAAGGCAATTTTTAAACAAGTTTTTTTCGTTTAAGCTAAAATGTGAAAGGTTTTAAACCTGTTTTTGTATAATTCTTTTCCTGCTAAAAAGAAAAAGATAAAGCACATTAGAAAAGAAAAAACATCCCTCTTGAAACATTATTTAGTAGTTATACAATAACACAACAACCTAATAATTAAGAAACAAAAGAAGCAATAATATTCTATATATGCTCCTTTTTCTTGTGCTTTTAGGCACATAGTTTATCACTAGTCCAATTCCTCAGCCTAAGAAGCACATAAACAATGACTCCACACAAAAAGCCAAGAGCTGCACTTGATCCCACAAGGGAAAATATAGTGCAAACAAGCATCACAAATGAATCCTCTTTGGTATTAATATCCCTGCAGCAGGTGGCTAATTCAATTCCAGCAAAGAGAAGCAGCACTCCCAAGATCCCCACTGGAAACTGCCTTAAAATGTGTGCCAAAGAGCTTCCCAAAACCAATCCCAACACCAACTTGGCAGCACCAAGAAGTGCCACACAACCCCCACTCCTGCCACCAAACTTATACTGCCCTGCAAGTCCTCCTGCTCCATGGCAGCATGGCATGGCTCCAAACCAACTACCCACCAAATTCATCAGCCCCACACTCACTGAAAGGGAAGTGGCAGAAAAGTCCTTCTCTGGAAACAAATCCTTTGACAACTTGCAAACAGCTATCACAGAGTTCAGAATTGACAATGGAAGCTGAGGAAGTGCACCCTTCACAAACCCTCTCTTCCATGCATGCTTTGAGAGCTTCACCACTTCCATAGAGGAAGGTCCAAACTTTATTTCATGCACCACCTCAGGCCTCTTTGCAAAGGCCAAAACCACACCCAACACAAACACCATGAAAGCAGAAGGAACTGAGAAAACAACCCTTCTCACTCTACTTCTCCTGCTTCTTCCACCACCCTCCACCCTCTTTTGCCAACCCAGATTCTCTTCACCACCTTCACACCCATGATTCTCAGCACCACTCACAATAACAATAAAACACAAACAAACTATGGCCAAAACCAACCCATCTAACCCTAACCAGGGTCTATCACCCAAAGGCTTAGACTTTGGCAAGTCTTGGACTTTTCTCACGTACTTTACAGCTGTGAAAGCAAAGGACAAGCCCTGTGCTAGTTGAATTCCCCTCACAACAGATAGAGGAATCAGGGTGTACACAAGCTGCATCAACCTTGTCACACCCAGAACCATCAACGCGCCGCCGGTTAAGATTCCGGCGGCCATGACCTCCGGCACGCCGAAGGCAGCATCCGACAAGGCCTCGGCGGCGATGGACTTCATGGGCTGGACAGGCATGGGAACCCCATAGATTGCACCAGTGAGGATGTTGTAGATACCTGTGAAGATCAATGTGGTGCCAAGGTTGAGGTTCTTGGAAAGAGTTAGAGCTAGAACTATGGGGATGTAGGTGCCAAGGTCACCTATGGCACCGTTAAGTTCAGCCCATTTTGAACGTAAAAGCAAGTTGGTTTTCAGCTTCTGCAGGATCAGTTTGGGTGAGAAAGCTGTGGTTGGATCTGTTTGGGTTGTTTGAGGGTTTGAGATTGGAATTGAAGAAGGGTTTTGGTTTGCCATGAATGTGGTTGCGGTGTGGGACTCTCTTGGCTTTGAGTTACTCTTTATAGAAGTGAGTGCAGTGAAAACATTTCGCTTTCAGTGCATGAATATTTGAAAAAAAGAAAGATAAACATTCCCATGACACTAATATTTCTAAGAATGCTTTTATAATCACGATAATCATCTCACGTTTAATTATCATCGTCAAAACCAAATTACGTGTTTGTTCCTATTGACCTTTGTAACTTTTTTTATTTGATTATGTATTATTTATAAGAAAATCAAATTTCTTTCTTTAATTTTAAAATATTTAATTTATTTCGGTTAATTAAAAAAAATTGTGTTACACTCAGGCAGAATTAAAAGGACATTAGGAGTTGTAAATTCCAACGGATTTACACAGTTAAAAACCATCATTAAGTACTTCATTACACAGTCACTGTATGAGTTTGATAGTTTTTATTTATTAAAGATATATTTTTCAATAAAATGAAAATAACACAGCGGTGCACTTAAAAAAATCTTCCGCGAAAATTTAGCCATTTTCAATTTTAAAAATTCAATTGATATTAATTTTGCAAAATAATTAGAAATTTTTAAAATTTAATAAATTTATTTATATAGTAATTTTATTTTCATTATTATTACTATTTTAAAATTCATAAAATTTTCATTTTAAGGTATATAAATATTTTCATAAGTGGCCCCACGTATGATGCTTTACATGAGTGGGTTGTACAATTGACTCGTTTAGTGTGATAGTGTTGTGTGGATGGACCCTCCTCCATTGCATGGTGGGCTCTTACTTTTTACACCTTCAAGTTTTTTTCTTCACTTCTATGGGTGTGTGAAAAAGATAAAAAATATCCTTGGTTTTGTATATAAAATTTAACCTAATGTTATCTCCCGCGTGTTGGCCTTAATTGCATTCCGTAGCACTCTACTGTTGTATTTGTTTGAGGATTTAAACGGTTTAAGAGAAAAAAGAAATTGAGGACGTTGGTTTAGGGTTTTTACAATGATGGAGAAGTGAGAGAAGAGGGAGAATAATTTACGGTGCATTGCGAAGAAGAGAACTGAAAGTTACGCTGGCAACAATACAAAGACATTTTTAACTTTCACTAAGCAACGTATAACCTTGCATGCATGCACAATAATCGTTCAACTCTTTTGTTAGAGATTCATATGAAGCGTTGGCAGAGGAATCTTGAGTGCAGTGGGTGGTTGTGGTTGAAGAATTCGAATTTGCCGTTGCACATTGTATTTTCTTATTGTCTTTCTTGTTGTTAAACTCGTTTGGGTGTTTTGTGAGGTGACTTGGACGTTGGTGGTGGCTAAGGTTGATATTGGCTTGTTGTGTTGTGGTAGAACTTTGTCATTGACGGTGACTCAGGTGCGACGTGAGTGAGGTTCGTCGTTAGTGCAAAGAAGGTAACATAATTGATTATCGCGAATCTATAATCATTATATACTTGTATTTTGGCAAATTATTCATTTGTCATTATGTGTAAATTTTTTACACACATAATCGTTTATTTGGTTTTAGTAATTGATCATGTGCATGTGTTTTGTATCGATTATAAAATATTTATAATTATAAATGTTTAAATATAATGAAGATGTAGTTCAATTGGTAGCTTGTTTTTCTAGCATGTAAGAGGTATATGGTTCAATTTGGATGCAGGAAATGTGCACATCCACTATATTTGTCTGCCAAAAAGATTCGATAAGCCAAAGTCAACATCAAATGATCTCTTGAGAGAAGAGTTGAAGTTGTTTTCTTCACCAAGCTCTATTAACACAGAGCATTTCATTTTTTATCCAACTGTCTATCATGTGCTGCATAGAGAAGGAACGTGTGGATGTAATCAAACTCAAACGAAAGGACATTCATAAAAGGTGAAGTTGCTAAATGGCTATAAAAGTTCTCTAATAGATATCTTTTTCCAGTGCATATATAAAGCCCTTTATCAAGAAGAAGATCAAGAAAGCAGAGGAGATAATGTGCCAAATTGTTGTTCAGATGAAAAAGCACTCTTCAAAGATGCCAAGAGAGTAGAGGTTGTATTATATTTTTCAATTTAATATGTCTTATAAAGCTTAAAAAAAGATCTCATTGCTAAGAGTAGAGAATCGGCCATATCTTTGGATATGAAAAAGTCTCCATAAAAACACCAAGAGCAATTAAAAAAAAACATTAATAGTTCTATAAAACTTTTAGTGTATAATAAACCCTAAATACATTTGTGTTAAACTGATTTGAAGAAAGACTTTAACCCGTAAGAACAAAATCACACAAAAAGCAAACTAAAAACTTTTGAGAAAGAAAAAAAAAATCGTACTTTAAATCCTAAGGAACTGAGATGCTGCAAAAGATCTCCATTTAACACTTTCAAATTAAAATTGCAAAATGCAAAAAGATGTTAAGTAGAGACTTTACCTATTTTGCTTCACATGGACAAAGACCTTACCGTGAATACTTCGATGACCTTATAGAAAGCCAAAAAAAAAAAAAAAATGCATGTCATCATTGTTTACAAAAACAAAGTTTTCCACGGTTTGCAAATAGAATAAAGAGGTCAGGTGAGAGATTTTGCAAAGTTTGTAAGGGAAAGAGATAGACTTTAGTCCTAAAAACAAAATTATACAAAATTAAATAGAAAAGAAAAAAAAAATATATTTTAAACCCTCAAAAACTCATATGACGACAACATATCTCTATTGACACTTTCAAAATGAAGAAGATAACAGGTAAGAGATTTTACAGATTTTGTAAGAGAAAAAGATAGACTTTAAATTGTGAAAATAAAATCATACAAAACCAAACAGGAAAAAAAATTGTACTTTAAATCCTAAAGAACTTAGATAACAACAACAAATCTCTATTGGCACTTAAAAAATGAAAAAGATATCAAATAAAAAATTTTACCAATTTTATTTTATATGGATAAAGACATTACTGATTTTCACTCTTTGGAGAGTGTATAAAAATTTGTAAACAAACTTTCACAAAGCATGTAAGAGTGAAATAGGATCTGTGATATAGTTAGTTTGTAGGAGAGAGGAGTAGACAATTTGTAAGAAGGAAAGAAATCAACGTCCACACAGGTAAAAAAGAAAAATTATACTTTGAAACTATTCTTCAGATAACTTTCATTTGACATTCCTTCGTGTCACATGGGTCTTACTAGTGAAAGAGAGAGAATGCATGTGCTTTTGTTGTATACAGAAGGATAATTTTATCAAATATAAAATTGAACATGACTAAAATTATCCTTCCGTATACAACAAAACAAAAACAAATGCATTCTCTCTATTTCGTTAGTGAGACCCATGTGACAGTAAGACTTATGTGAACAGTGGTGTCAAAGTATCATTTTCCATGTAAAAAATTTACTTTATTTAGAAAACTTTTTAATTTTTTTCTTTTAGCAATTTTTTTTCCCAAAAAATTTATGGTTGTAACACGTGTAAAAAATTGTCGTTTGTGTTCCTTTCTCTGTATATATTATAATTTTTTATTGCAAACTTAATTATTTTTAATTTTTACTAAATGTTGTACATTTATTTATACAAAAAAAGTTTAATTTGTCCATTATATTAAATATAGGACATTAATCTATATAAATAGCTTAATTACTTTGACTTTGTATTAAACGTTGTATATCAATTTTTACAAAGAGTTTAATCCATCTCAGATCTAATTAATGTTGCTTATGCATTCATACAATAATTTTAATTGTCTTAAATTTATAATAAATATTGTAAATAATTTTTACACCGAGTTTAATTGCCATCCATATATAAAAACCTTATGAATCTATATAAGAAAAGTCTAATAACTCTTAGATAAAGACTAAACATTATTCATCTAAAAGAAAACTTAAAAGATTTTAATAAATACTAAAAATTGTATATTGATATTTATTAAAAAAAAGTCAAATATGTCTTGGTTAAACACTAGACATTAAATTTTAATTCATATACACAAACACTAAATAGTGAATTTTAATTTTTATAAATAAATATTAAATATTATACTTTAATATTTATGAATAAACATTAAACACTATGCTTCAAGCATTAAACACTATGTTTCAATCTATTTAAAATGAGCACTAAAATTAAATATTTTAAAAAACTCTACAAAGATCAAAACCACAAAATTCAAGTTAATAAAATCTTATAAAACAATGAAATTTGACCATCTTCAAAAAGAAGAATAAATTAAATTATACAATTATTTAACAAAAACTTATTTATATTCTAAATGAGGAGACTTTTGTACCTACTCACACAGGAGAGACTCAGAAAATTTATTATCATTCAAAGTGGGTGATAATTTTATTAACAATTAACTATTATACTCAATCAAATATATCTTAATCACAATATTTTTTGTCTATATTATTTTTATTTGTGAAAATTCAAAATCTTATATAGTAACACGTTACTCTGGTCATACTTTTACATTAAAACTTTATATTTATATATATCATTAACAACTTCTTTCAAAACTCATCCTTCTTTCATATCTCGAATCTTTATTGCCACACCTAATCTCGATGAAAACAATATTGGTCTTTCTTATAGTATAATTATATCTCCCACTCCATATCATGAAACAGAACAGAAAGATACTTTTAATTGGTTTTAACAAATAGTTTGAATTTTGAATCAAAAAATGGGAAAGGACAAACAAAATAACACTATTTAACGGCACATTTTATTTTATTTTTTTGGCTGCTAAGTCATGCCACCACCTATTGTTGGAAAAAGCCCCTTTTCAATATTCATTCATGTCACCTCCAAAACATTACCTTTTGATCTAAAGCCTTTCAAATTAGCTCAGAATGCAAAGGTATTCTTTTTGACCATTTGATTTGTTGTTTTTTGTTCCAACAAATTCTAGAATCTTGCTTTATTAAAAAATAAGTCATTGTATTCTATAAACAGAAGCAAACAAATCACATTTCATGGATGGTAAATTATTGCCAAACAAATTATCTCAGTTTAATCAATAATTTTGGGTCGAATTTTGATATACATTTATATTATATCAAATGTATATGTGAATGAGTTTATAAATACTTTTAGTAAAAGAAATTAAAAAATTAAATAAAACTATCTTGTGCATAACTTATGCATTTGTTAATTTGTAAATAATGTTTTCTAAAAATTTTATTTAATTTATTTACAAGCTAATTTTAGATTTAGATTATGGTCTATAACAATCTTATAAACAACTCACATGCATTGGGTGGTGATATACTTAAATTAGAAGAACCAAAAGGTAGCAGCAAATTAAATTTTAGCATATGAATCTTAACCCTAAGAAGCCTTTAATTTTGATTTCAATTACTAACAATGATTTCCAATTAAAGGCAACAAAATGTTTGATAAAAGCACTAAGGCAATTACACTCTATCCCTTACAAAGTTGGAATATAGTCATGCCACTATTTATTGTTGGATAAAGGCACGTTATCATATGGGTTAGAGGCCGGCAAGCCCTTGTCAAACTAGATACAATCAAGCACCAAATATTCAACTTCATGTTCAAAACAATATCCTTCAAGATTTTAAAATTAGTAAAATATTATGTGTCACTATTTAAAGAAAATGTTTATTTGAGGATAAAATTAGTTGAATAAAAATAAAGAAAAAAATATAATTTTTAAAATTAATAAATAAATTAATTAAAATCTAGTGTTTTTAAAATTATGAAGTTACCATTTTTTTTTCTAGTCGGAAGTCTTGATATCTAAAGTTGAAGCTAAAAGTATTTGATGTGTGCTCAGGGTCTTGAAATGATAATATAAGAGTCTATTTATACACTCTAAAACGATTAATACTAACCTTTTCTTTTGGGTATAGTATATTTTCTTACGTTGAAGAATTCACTTCAGTTTCTCTTTTTTTTAAGAAATATTTTTGTTAACAATTAAGAAGCAAAAGTGAGAAAAAAAAAACCCAAGATGAGTAGTACTATTATTTATAATTTACTTATTTACTTTGACAGCAAACAATAGGTGATTTGGTTGTATCATTTATAAATTTTATATATCTTTGTATGATCTGTTTTCATTGTCTCAATCACTTCAACCACCATACTGCAACACATTCCTCTCTTTTTCCCATCTGTTTCTTTATTCTACAAGAAATTACACAAATCTAAAGCAGATCATAAATTAAATCCAAAGTCGCTATCAATTTTCACACAATTCATAATTGGATAACAGTGTAAAAGTCTACACTGTTAATGTATTCCAATTTACATCATTTATTCTATAACTAAACCCAATTTCTCTGACATAAGGCACTCAAAAAAACATAGAAAGATCAAAAACCAACAACTGAAGTTCCTACCATGTTCCACACTCCCTACAACTACTGCAGAAAAAACTTTTAAACTGGCCACACAAATTGACTATTACTTACAAAAGCACTAGATGAGCAACAACATTATGTACATACTCATTTTGTTTAATCTTGCTGGGGACTTTTCTGCATCCAAATGGCAGAAAGTGGTTTGTCCCTTGTCCAATTCCTCAGCCTAAGAAGCACATAAATAATCATTCCACATAAAAAGCCAAGAGCAGCACTTGATCCCACAAGTGAAACTGCTGTGCAAATAAGCATCACAAAGGAATCTTCTTTGGTGTTCATGTCCCTACAACACATGGCTAGTTCTATTCCAGCAAACAGGAGCAACACCCCTAAAATTCCCACAGGAAATTGCCTTAAAATATGTGCCAAAGAGCTTCCCAACACCAGCCCCAAGGCCAATTTGGCAACACCAAGAAGAGCCACACAACCACCACTCCTACCACCAAACTTATACTGCCCTGCAAGTCCACCTGCACCATGGCAACTTGGCATTGCACCAAACCAACTTCCAACCAAGTTCATCAACCCCACTGTCACTGACAATGAAGTGGCTGAGAAATCCTTCCCTGGAAACAAATCTGATGACAACTTGCAAACAGCTATCACAGAGTTCAAAATTGACAGTGGAAGCTGGGGAATTGCACCCTTCACAAACCCTCTCTTCCATGCATGCTTAGAGAACTTCACCACCTCTATTGAGGATGGTCCAAACTTTATTTCATGCACCACCTCATGCCTTCTTACAAAGACCAAAACAACCCCCAACACAAACACCATGAAAGCAGAAGGTAGAGAGAAAATAACCCTTCTCACCCTACCTATCTTGTTTCTTGCAACCTCATCCCTCTTTTGGCCATCCAAATCACCATCCCCACTTTGCACACCATCACAACACCCTCTATTCTTCTCCCCAGCCCCATTCACAATCACAATAAAACACAAACATACAATAGCCAAAACCAACCCATCCAACCCAAACCAATGCCTATCACCCAAAGATTTACTCTTTGGCAAGTCCTGAATTTTCCTCACATACTTAACTGCTGTCAAGGCAAAAGACAAGCCTTGTGCTAGCTGAATTCCCCTCACAACACACAGAGGAATCAACATGTACACAAGCTGCATCAACCCTGTGACACCCAAAACAAACAAGACCCCACCGGTTAATATTCCGGCAGCCATGATCTCCGGCACCCCAAAGGTTGTATCCGATAAGGCCTGAGCAGCGATGGATTTCATGGGCTGGACTGGCATGGGGACCCCATAGATGGCACCAGTGATGATGTTGTAGACACCTGTGAAGATGAGTGTGGTGCCAAGGTTGAGGTCTCTAGCAAGGGTCAAGGCCAAGACTATTGGTATATAAGTGCCAAGGTCACCCATGGCACCATTGAGTTCACCCCATTTTGAATGAAAAACAAGGTTGTTCTTCACTGTGTCGGCCACCACTTTGGCTGAGTAACCTTTGGCTTGTGGGGTGGTGGAAGCATTTGGAGTTGGAGTGATTTCCTGTGCTTCAGGATCTGAGATTGGAATTGAAGGAGGGTTTTGGTATGCCATGGAAAAACTTTTTGCTTTGAAAGTCTCAAACTTCTAACTGCAAAAGAAGTGGGAAGTTATGAATGTTAAACATGGGAAATGCTTGTTTATTTATAGCCTTTGTAAAGTCAATGGTAGAACCAGCAACTTCTCATTTATCAATAAAAAAAATACATTTAATATATTATATACATTAATTATCAAATTTACTAATTTTTTAGGACATATGGATTCAAGAAAGTGTTCCTCTAATGTAAATTTAATATCATATATGAAATATCAAGCTAAATAATTATGTTATATTTAATAGTATAATAAGTAATACATAGGAAAAACGTATTAAATAACCCCATTGACAATATACATGATGTTGATTTAATTAATAAATGAACGTTTACAAGGTAACAATTATTATATCATCCTTAAACTATTGATGAATCTGTGGATTAGAATATAATGGTGGATTTTAGCTATGTGAACTCTTAGTTTTATTTCTTAATTAAAATTAAGACAACGAAAGACAAGTAAGAAATTCCTTGACGTACGCACGCCTCTAGTTATATTTTGATTTAATATTTTACTATTAATCACAGTTGTCAAAGGTTGCTTTTACATTTTTTTCTAATTCAAAATATGTTAGTTAATTCATAGAAACGTGTACCTAAGAACAAAACACAAAACGGAAACTAAGAAGGCTCTACCAAGTGAACAAGACTTGATGAATTTAGTTCTTTTATTAATTTTTAAAATTTGAATTAATTCTGATTTTGATTATGCTACTTAAAATAACTATTTTAAAATTCTTAAAAAATTATAGTTTTAGCTCATCAAGACTAAATTTGAGAAACTAAAACAATTTTAAACCATAAATATCAATCTTTCAATTCTAAACGCTACCAAAATAATTATAATCCCTCAAATTTAATGTTTCAAGACTAAAGCTATTTTTTTCAGTTGAGAGGAAAAAAGTATGTTTAAGGTATATTTTATTATTTAATATTATTATTTATATATCACAAAATGAAAAAAAAAATGATAAAAGAATGTGAGTTATATTAACATTTTCATATCAAATTCATGCATGATTGTTGACCGGAAATAATAAGATTTAATGGATCTAGTTTGATTAAACTTTTAATACTAAATATAATTATATGGATGGTAATTTTATCCCTTTACATACTCATTCATTTCAACTTATTCATGAAATATAAAATTAAGGTACAAAACAGCATGAAAAAAAATTATAACTTAAATATTTTGTTATCCACGACGACATTTTATTTCTATGAATCTTAAATATTATAAAATATTTTACCAATGATTAGCGTTAAATAAAAAAATACGACTTGTGTTAAACACATTACTTACATTATTTAGATAACAAAATTAAATTATACCACATGTTTCTTAAAAAAACTCGATAAAATGAGTGTAAATATATACTATGAAACATGAAGAATAAAAAATATAATCAAATAAATAGTACTTCTATGTAGCAACTTGTTATCTAACAGTAGTGTAAAAGTGAAAACGTACACCCTTTTACAATCTACTGTGTGTTGATTTTGTTGATACATGCATGTTTACAAATTTACACTATAAAAAATATTATTATATCACGGGTCAATAATTGTTACATATGTGGATCGGAATATAAAAATTATAAGTATAAATGATTACGGATTTTATTTATGTGAATTCTTAGTTTTGTTAATAAAGAAAAAACAGAAACAGACAAGTCAATAATTTCTTGCTGCAAGCACAACTCAAGTTGTACAAGTAAGATGTGGACGTGCTAGAAGAGTAGAAATGGAAGCAATTAAATAAAGAGAAAAGGTTTAGAAAAGGTCATGAACAAAATGATGATTTATCTTAATTTTTTAGACTAACAAGTTGTTTGGTGGTTTCTGTTATATGTTTGAGTCAAAAACTTAAATCTGTAATAAGTTTTTTTTCTGAAAAAAGAAGCTGTTTTTATAAATTTGAAATTTTTTAATTTATGAATATTTTTTAAAAAAAATTCTCTTTCAATTTCATAAAATACTAATTTTGTGTATTTTTTTTTCCTTGAAACAAAATTACTTACCTTAAGAACTGCAAATAAAGAAAAGTAGCTTAAGAAAAACCTAGTAAACTGGTCTAAATAAAAATTTATTAAAACAATCCCAAATATAATGGGATATAAAAAAAATATTTAATGTATTTAATATATATCTCAAATAAAATAAATATATGAGCTTATGAAATATAATGGTTCATTTTAAAATATTCAAGTTAATGAGTTTTAAAAACTTAAAATCAATATATGTATTTTGAATTTTTTTAAAACAAAAGAAGAAATAAAGACATTAAATATATTGTCTAAACATGTAATGATATCTATAAGATAATATGTTCATATTTAACACATTATCATTACAGTAGCAATATATATATATATATACACACTTGTAATTTAAACATATACATCTTCAATAATGTGAATTTCAATATTTCATCATTTTTAATTAATATATCTAAATACATATTCATAACATAGACTCACTTATATCTCTATCAATTAGAATTTTGATTTCACTTAAAAAATTTTAAAATTAAATCAATTATTATACTTGTTACTTAACAACTTTTGAAAGAAATACTCAACATGTCAACAGAGAGTAATATTTGATTTAAGATTTGAAATTACTCACAATATAACTCATAAAAAATCAAAATAAATCATTGTACATATTATATATTGGCTTCATATTTATTCTTATCTATCAATTCAGTAAAATTTGGATATCTCTTATTATTAATGGCTTCGCTACTTAATATACCCAACATATCTCAAAGAAAACATTTACCATCAATTTAATCACTCTTTATGCTAGTTCAATACCAAAACTTTCACTATAAGAAAAAAGTTGTTTAGAGACCAATTTTTAACTACCAAATGAAATAGTTACTAATTGTGACCAAAATAGTGATTGGTATCTAACTTAATTAGATACTAATTTAGAATCTAATGGTATAGATCACTAAAACCTTGGTAGCTAATGTTAGATACCAATTATTTGACTTAATTGGTTACTAAATTCAATCATTAATTCTATTTTGTAGTTATTTAGCAACCAAAATCTAATTTGGTGACTATTTTGGTCACAATTAGTAACTATTTCATTTGGTAGTTAAATATTGGTCTCTAAATGACTTTTTTCTTGTAGTGTTCATTCATAAACCAACCACACATGCATAGATAACAATTTACATCCCCTCATTTAGGTAGTACATGTTCCCAATGCAAGAGAAATAGGGATGTTGCTAGAGACTATACATCTTTTCTCTGACACATAGGACAAAGCAGTACAATATATACATAATTTCATATAATCATAACAATTTTATCAAAATATAATTAAATTGAAATAACATATATATCATTTTATTAAGGAAAAAATTTTCAGGAAAACATATTTTTGCTAAGCAAAAGTTTCCAATAATTCCAAAAACTTTTATCTAGAAAAAATTCGTTGAGCAAAACTAATTCAATAGTGAATTCCAAAAATTTGTTATGCTAGAAAAAACATTGAACCAATTTTACCATAACTTCACCATAATTTATCAATTAATGAATTATGTAGATATAAACTAATCCAGCTAAGTCACAATATAACCAAATTGGTCTAAAGATATCATTTGTAACTCTTAAATTCCCTTTCTAAATATATATATATATATATATATATATATATATATATAAGTTTTAATATGAAATTTTTTTTATCGATAATAAAAAATATAATAATTAGAAGGCACAAATAAGATAAGTGTAAGGTTGTAGAATTTAACTGTAAAACCAAGGTATAAGGCCTTCACACTCTAATATATTACATACTTCATGACACAATACTCATTAGTACATGTAGCAAAAAATTCCTCAAGTTAATGTGTACAAGATACCAACCTACACCATTTGAGAGCCTCCCTAACATTGTAGTTGAAATTGTTGATCGATAAATCTCCAAGTTTGATAGTTATCGAGTCCTCGTTATGCAAGTCATTTCTTTTCAAGACACATAACACACATGGTGGAAGCTGATTGTATATTACAACCCTACAAGTTAAGGTTTAGGATTTAGGGTTTAGGGTTTAAGGTTTAGGATTTTTTCTTGTATTCCACACATAAGACACACGGTGGAAGCTAGTTGTATTCGTCTATCGGCTAAATTAACATAGGTGGCTAACCTATTTTGTAACGCTCTCCAAGCACCTAATTGGGCAATGAGTAATACTTTTATTTTCCAAAGTTTAGCATATACATGTCTTTCCTCCCCCACCATCTCATTGCTTAACTTCTTGTAAGTTGACTTTACAGTGTATAGTTTTGGGTCATCTTCTCATCATGCCTATACGTTGTCCTTATCTTTATATACAACCCGCTATTGTACTTGGCTCATAAACTCCTTTAGCATTGGTTTCTTCAACTCAGACTAGTTCCTTCTCCATGTGAGTTTCCACTCCCAATCATTTCTATTCCATACCCTGACCTCTCTTAACTTTGCCCCCTTTTGCTTTGAATTAGCAATAACTTTTGGGAATATGTCTCTAAGTTTCAAATCTCCATATCACACATCATCCCAAAAAGAATTTAGCTTCCTAAGCCTACTTTCCAACATATGTTATCGTCAATTACCTCTAACCTCCTTCCCACGTATACTTTCTTTAAATCCTTTCACCAAGTTGACTCATTTATGCTATCATTGGCTTCGTTACTCCTCTTGGACCTTACTTTGACTCTATGACATCCCTTCACAGTCCCTCTTCCTCCTTATTAGCCTCGATTTTCATTTATTGGGTAAGGCCATGTCAAATGTCATTAAATTCTTTATTCCTAGTCCTCCTTTTTCTTTAGTCTTACACAACAAATCTCACTTTATCCAGACTACTCTTCTCTCCTCTTACCTTCATCCCTACTAAAACTCTCTTTGTATCTTGACCACTTTTTTTCACAATTTATATGAATATTTTAAATATAGACAACAGGACCAATAATACCGATTTAATAAGATACACTCTTCCAGCTAATACATAATTTTAGAATCACTATGATAAATGGATAATCTCATCAAAATTTACAAAAATATAAATTCATTTTATTTAAGACTTGTTAGTTTTACTCCAATTAAATAAGCGCCAAAATTTTATTCAACAAGCAATTTCCTAATATACAAATTTCTTGTTTTAACAAAGCTATATTCTTTTGATCAATATACCAAAACTTTAACATCAACCACGTATTAAACATGTCATCATACAAAATAAGAAAAAAAATCTTAAACATCTCACAATTAATACAACCTAATATGAAAACCTACAACACCAGTACAATAAACTTAACTGTAAAAAGAATCACAGTAGTGTTGGGAAAGTAATCACCTCATGTTAGAGATATAAAAAGGATCAAAATCAAAGTGAATATGCAAACAAAGTCACCTAAGTATCTTGAAATAAGAAATTTTATAAAAGGTTTAATAAAAAAATATTTTTTCAAGGTTCTTAGCTTTTCCGTAATAGAATGTTTCAGAGAAAGTGTGATAGTTAAAATTAAGAAAACACTTAAAACAGTTTATAGAAAAATATTTATAAAATTATTTAATTGATTGTGTATAATGATAATCAATTATATTATTCAATGTTATATTTTAAAAAAATGAAATAAATTAATCAATTATTTTAAAATGTAATATGAAATAATCAATTTTTTTACTTAATTGATTAGTTTTCTCTTAGTTGATTTCAAAAACTTAACAAAAACAAATAAATAAATTATTTAAGTGATAATTGATAATATGCATCTATATTCGGAAACAAAATATAAAATAACTAATTAATATTAAAGATAATTGATTTTGTAACTTATAGTAATTAATTATTTTAAGTTATAATCTATCATGTTGTTCTTCAACTTTTTTAAAAAAATAAATATGTTTAAGTTTAAATAAAAGTTTATGATGAATATGTCTAATCTAAATGTATAATAAAAATTATGAACACTTAATATATTTAATTCTCCATCAAAAACATTATTGTAAAATAAAGTCTTCAAGCATCAAAATACTTAATAAGCTTGATGAAATTGACTTTTCAGGAAAAAAAAAACAACAAGAAAGAATAAATAATGACTTGTATTTAGAAGAAAACATACTCACACTTGCTATCTACCCTCTTACAATATATTTCCTTTTATTTCTGCCCACACTTACAACTTCAACTAAAACCCTCAAACTCTTCATATATTTCCACTAACAATGCACCTCCTCTTCAAACCCTTCTTCCATTACACATAACAAATGACATCATACTTATCAATACAATAAATCACACATAAAAAAACCCTGATCCTTGTACACACTCAAATTCTAGCTATAGATTTCCATGGATTACAACAAATAAAAATCCCAACATAATAGAATTGCAAAAATTTAAATCCAAAGCCATCCCATTTTGAGAATAAAATTAATTTTTTTCTAGCTGGGTCTAGTTTTTAAAAAAATAATTTATGTAAATCAAAAAACTCATTTTGACACCATAAGCAATTACAAGTGGTATTACCTGCCAAATCATATCCTCAAAAGTCAACAACAATCCAAGTCGGCATCTGATTGTGATTCCACGCAACCAAATTGTAACTCAATAAACTACTTTATATTTCCTATCATCGACTTTTTATGTGGTAATCTAAAAAGGTTAAAACTTGCATTATTTTAGATGAAAGGAGATAAACTTTATTCAAGGAAAAAAAAACATTTAATAGTCATAAAGTTCTAAGTAGTGGTGGTGGACCTGGTTTATTTTTGGTATTTTCAAAAAAATAAAAGGAGAATTAAATATTATGAATTTGTTTGAACAAACTTTTTCATGAACATAATAAAAAGAGAAATCAATTCATCTAAGATTAAAATTTATTAACGTATAGAAGAATTTGTAAAAAAATCATATATTTTCTTTAATTTTAATTTTTAAGAATGAATAATAAGAGCAATAAACTTAAAAAAAAAACTAATGAAAAGCAGCTTTATGAAAACTTGACCAGAACCTTTTCATATTAGACCTCACTTTAGATTTTATCGACACATTTCATGTATTTTTATTATGATCTATATTTTATTATTTATTTTTTGGAACATTTCTTATATTATGCAGTTTCCTGTATTGTCTTGAACATGTTTTTAGAGGTATTCTAATTATTATTTTTCTTGTTTTGTAATACTTGATTATGATATGATTTTTTTTATTCATTTAAAAATATTAAATATATATCTATATATATATATATATATATATATATATATATATATAATTCAATACTAAAAATAAAATTTTTTTACATTCTCAAAATTAGAAGTTTTATAAATGATTTAAATCTTTTTTGTATTTATTTTTACTATCACTAAAAAAATTGTGTAAAGCAAATTAATTTAACTGATTAATTTCCTTGCAATAAAAATTAATATTTCCCACACTCAAAATCTGTAAAAAGACACTCTAAAATTGTGGAAAATATTTTTATTTTTCACCGATTTTCTACAGTTAAAAATCCGTGAATACGTTCGTAGGAAATGTTTCTCACAATTTTATTTTTTAAATTTCTCACATAAAAATATATGTGGGAAACGTCACAGGCTTTTCGAAAGGCTTTCTCACGAAAAAAATGTGAGTAAATAACTATTATTTAAATCAAAAATTTTCAAAATTTACCAAATATATCTTTTATTTGTAAAAAGGTGTTTTTTAAGCTAATACTATATATATAATTATGAAACAATTTTTACTTTTATTTTAGGCTTATAATTTTAACTTAATTTTATATTATCAATAAGTATGAGATTATTTTTAGTATATTTTCTAAAGTAATATTATAAAATAAATCAATTTATCCATAATCATCTCCCTCCTTAGTATCTTCTTCCTTGGGTCATCATGTTTCACTACCACTAAATTATTATTTTTACGAGATGGACTTTAATTTCCAGCATATAATATACAACTTATAAAATTTTGACGTCAAAGTGAATCAATTAATCATACTAAATATAAAAAAATCAATTTGAAATATATATATATATATATATATATATATATATATATATATATATATATATATTTTTTTATCTTCTAAACTCAAACGTCCCTCTAATATGATATATTCTTATATTTTTAATATTAATTAAACGATTTAATTTTGGATATCAAAAATAGATTTCAGATATATATTTTATTTTCAAAATTTTAAGTATGTTCTTATACAGGATATATTATTCCCTGGAACTTTTAATATTAATTGAACCGTTTATCTCTTGAATCTATTCTTTTCAGTATCTTTAGTTTTTAGTTTTTTAATGTTTGTTTTAAGAGTCGTTATTTTTGTAAAAAATATAGATAAATATATTGCTGAGAAAAAATATATAGATAAATCTAAAATATTATTTATACACTCAAAATATTTATTTATTACAAACATTTATTAAATAAAAGAAACATTTATTCCGTTAAATACACAGACCGAAGTATTATAATTGTCATCAAAAGATGATGAAAGTCAATACTTATATTATTAGCCAAAAGAAAGAAAGATAAAAAAAAAAAAAAAAAA
>Ga0209700_104747_pt1 | contig 23970 bp, 17 predicted proteins | sample SiratroredBW_FD_187528 | JGI IMG/M metagenome (GOLD analysis project Ga0209700, IMG submission 187528) | Root nodule microbial communities of legume samples collected from California, USA - Siratro red BW (SPAdes) (version 2) | ecosystem: Host-associated > Plants > Roots > Nodule | place: USA...
TATATATATATATATATATATATATATATATATATATATATATATATATATATATATATATATATATATATATACATTTTATTTTATTTTTGATGAATTGAGGAAAGCTTTCAAATTGGGTTTTGGTAAATTGAGTTTTGGTTCCTAGTATTGAGGACATTCTAAATTGTTTTGTGTTAGCTGTTATTTGGTTATGTTTCGTGGGTTTGGTTTCTGATGCTAGGTATTTTTTTTGGCATTGTCGAGATTGAGATTGTGACAAGAGCAACAATTTCTCAAAAGGTATAAGGATTGTGCTTCAAGAAACAATCCATCGGAGGATACAAAATTATAATCAAACATGTATGAGGATGTGTTTAAAACAACAATCCCTAAAGTATATATTTCTAAAATCAAATGTCACTTTAACAGTTAGGTGCAAAGACATCTAGCATTTGACATTATCATTGATGCAAATTAAACAGAGCACAAAATCATGGAGCAAATACATATCAAACACACTAAATAATTCAAAGATGAATATAAAATGTATCCGTTGAAGACCTTACAAGGAGATTTAACTTCTTTTCTTTTTTTTTTCTTCTGTACTTCCTTCCACTTATGCTCCTCCAAATTATATAGTAAACTTTTTGATTTTTTCTGATATCTTTATCACTTAATGTGAAAACCGTGTGAATGTAAACTTTTCTATGTGTATCCCTCTCTATTGTAATAAAAAAAACGTGTTTGTGCCTCTTTTTAGTATATGTTTATAAATTTTTCCCAACTCTTCAAATTGTTCTCCTTATGATTTTCAGTTATTGCACTTGATTAAAGGGAAACTGAAAAATTAATCACCTTAATCAAAATTATTTATAATTTCCTATTATTCAAAGGTTACAAAACAAACTCTCTTTGAAAAACATCACCTCACTTATTCAAATTTTAAATTAATTTCATAAAGTTATATCAATTTTAATTAATTTTCGCATTAAAATAGATAACTGAAATGACAGACTAAAAGGAATGAGAAGAAGTCAAAAAAACCATAAAATAAAACTGAAAAAAGTAAATGAATATAATAAAAAATAAAATAGTCTAAATTAATGAAAATAAGGTGAACAATTCACCTGAATATACAATGGAGAAAAGGTAAAGACCTAGGCTGCATGCACTAAATGGAGAGAGAAAATGAAAGTAGTAATTAAAGAAGTGTGTAAATAATAATTTTATTTTTCTTTCTAACACACCTGAAATAGGTTGGACTTGGACCAAACTGATTTATTTCCATCAAATCGGGTCATAACTGATTTATTTTATTTTTCCTAAATGAACCCTTATTAAATTAGGCTTCAATCAAATCATTTTATTTTTCTGATTGAATTCTTAAATGGATTGGGTTTCATTCAATCTTTTATTTTATGTAGTCTATTTTAAAATGGACCAAAACTTACTTTTTTTTATTTTCTTATTTATTAAAAATTTTTCATAAAAATAAGATGAGACTAACTTTTTTTTAAAATGACAAAGCAAATAAAAACATATTTTTAAAAATGAGAAAAATCTAAATCATATATTTTTTTCCCTTTTTTTAAATAAAATAAAGACAATAAGATTCCATCCTTAATTTTTATAATATTTTCTTTTATAAAATAATTTTATTTGTGGGAACGAAATTGAGTGTTCACACTCACAATCCTCTTACCAATATGTGTTTTTTCAGTTTTGATATTAACATCAAACTTATGTGTCTACAATTTTTTTGACCCAATTTTTTTTATTATTATAAGACAAGAAACTTTTTAAACCGATAATTCGTTTAATTCAATCTTATATTATTTATATTTTCTTTTCAAAATAGAGTATTGATATAATTTTTAACCATTTATTAATCTTTCTTATACATAATATTATATGTTTTATTATACAATTGAGTTATACTAAGACAATTGTTTGAGACTATTTAATATAAAATTATTATCAATAAATGGTAAATAAATATTTGTCCAATACCAATTATCTTTCTTTGGCCAAACCTTATTGTTCGTCCTTTTTCTTGAGTTTTTTGAGCGTAGATCTCCCAATAAATTCAACTAATATTTTTTTTCTTTAATTACTCTTTCATGAAAGGTTATATTGAAAGTTTTTACTTGCTTTCAGTGATTACATAATAATTGGTTAACTTTCAATTTAAATTATTTGTTTGTAAATTATATGATATAAGTTTCAAATGTTCATATTGTTACAAAATAATGACCGGTTATTACTTTGTGAGTGCATACACGTGTGTATACATGTATAATGCTTTAAAAATGAAGTTAATATGATAGTCGGTAAACATGGATAACATGTAAGAGTTGTGCCCAATATTTAATCACTACTTTATTCTTTGCATTTAGCAATCTAAAATTTAACCATTACTTTCCTTTCAATTCGCATCATCTTTTTCCCTCATGATCTGTAATTCTTTCCGATGACCTTTTTTGCTAACACAATTCACAACCCCTTTTCACTCAATTATACAATTTCATAACCCTTTTTCTGATTTTAACAACAAAATCCATGATGTTATTTATGCGTTAAAGATTTTAATTATGCCACACCCGTTATATAGTTCTTTGAGCTTCGAAGATTCAATACTTGTCCTTAACCACTTTCATCAAGATATTGGAGCTAATTTTTGTGAGAGTGGAAGTGAAATGATTTAGGATCTATAAAGTCTGGGCCACGAAAATCCATGTGATTCTTTTATTGTCTCGTGTTTTATCTTTCAGATGGGAATGTGACTAATCTGGGAACCCCGAGCATGATATTGAACAAGTTAGTTCCACTAAAGCTGTCTTTATATTATGAAACTTATGGCTATTGTGTTAAGAGTTTCTTATATGTTAGATTCAATTTATAACGTGAATTGAATCGCACAAAATTTTTATTGATATTGCTACATGCTTTTGCTTTGATTGCTCTAAGGGTAGATAAAATCAATTATTTAGGGTTTCATGTTGTAAGAAGGAAATGCACAAGTGTCTTGGTTTTTATATAGGTTAAATTATACAAAGCTTTAGCCATTCATTGAAGATGATTTACACTTTTGTAGTAGCTAATTGTGTTAAAAACGTTTTATTTATTATTTAAGTTGTTTTGTAGGTGTTTAACCAATTGGAATCTAATTTCAATTTCAACTATTTATTGAATGCACTCGATTCTTTAAAGAAAGACACACTTCGTTAATTAATAAGCGAGGAAAAAAAGTTGATTTTTTTTGTATTAAACAATCACAATGATATTTATAAATTCACGTTCAACATTAGACATGCAGAGTCATTGGAGAAAAGTAGTTTATGAATCAATTTTTTTATCAACACAACCAGGAACATGCAATTTTAATATAATAGTTTATTGTCATTATATTATAGAAGAGACTCATGATTAACAATCTTTTAAAGACATTTTTTCAATATAAAAACAAGGCACCTCAACATGCGTTTCAACTTATCATTTTGATTTTAAAGTTGAATGCCATTTTTTTAGTTCTTCATTTGCATGAATTAGTCTTGTGGAATGACTTTTCATGAACTTATTTTTGTGAAACCAGGGACTATTAGCTAGAGATATACCTGTTTTCAAGCTTGTACTTGTCTAGATTCAGAATGCTTGTCCATTAGCTACAATTCTGGAGTTAAATCTGGACATTGATCCAGGTAAGGACTTTGTTGATTCAATTTCTACCAAGTCTTCATTGTATTAGCAAGCTCAAATGTGGGGCTAGAATGTGCAAACATGCAACCAAGAACAAGTGTTGGAGATGGCATTCGGATAAGTGCCTCAAGTGTACCTAGTAATTCTGTCGGTGGGTCTGAACCAGATGACCTAGACTCGTTTCGTGATGTGTACATATGGGGTGAGGTTTTGTCAAATGGGGTTTCACCTGATGGGATTGGAACTCAAACCCCTTCTCACATAGATGTGTTGATTCCTAAGCCTCTAGAGTCAAATGTTATTCTAGATGTTTGCCACATTGCAACTGGTGGACACCACATTGCTGTAGTAACCAAGCAAGGACATGTTTTTACATGGGGAAAGGAATCAGGGGGAAGACTTGGTCATGGAATTGATAAAGATTTTGTCTCCCCCCATGAAGTTAAGTTTCTTGAAGGTAATGATTTTGACTTCGTTGCATGTGGAGAGTATCACACAGGAGTTATATCTAAATGTTATGAACTTTATACATGGGGTGATGGAGCACATAACGTTGGACTTCTTGGACATGGTTCTGAGGCTAGCCATTGGATGCCAAAAATGGTGAATGGCCCTTTAGAAGGAGTTGAAGTTGTGTCTGTTGCATGTGGCGCATGGCATTCCGCATTGGCAACCTCAGATGGAAAACTTTTTACCTTTGGAGATGGGGCATTCGGTGTCTTGGGCCATGGAGATCAAGAGAGTGTGTGGTATCCAAAAGAAGTACAACTTTTGAGTGGACTAAAGACCAAAAAGGTTGCATGTGGAGTTTGGCACACAGCAGCTATTATAGAGGTTGAATTGGAATCTGGTTCAAATGGTTCATCTGGGAAGCTTTTCACATGGGGTGATGGTGATAAACATTGTTTAGGTCATGGAAACACAGAAACATACCTTCAACCTACCCGTGTTGCTTCACTTATGGAGTATAATTTCCAGCAAGTTGCATGTGGGCACACAATGACTATTGCTCTCACTACATCTGGTCATATATTTGCCATGGGAGGCACAGAACATGGTCAGTTAGGAAATCCTGTGTCCGTTGGAAAAGCACCTACCCTAGTGCAAGACAAGTTGCTTGGTGAGACTGTTGAGGAAATATCATGTGGAGCACATCATGTTGTTGCCTTGACCAAAAAGGGTGAACTATATACTTGGGGAATGGGTGCCAATGGAAGATTAGGGCATGGAGATGTAGAAGATAGGAAATCTCCTACATTGGTGATAGCCTTGAAAGATAGGACTATAGAAAACATCTCATGTGGCTCTAACTTTACATCGTGTATATGCATCCACAAATGGGTCTCTGGAGCTGATCAAATTCTTTGCTCTGGTTGTCGACAAGCATTTGGTTTAACAAGAAAAAGACATAATTGTCACCACTGTGGTTTGGTGTTTTGTCATGCTTGTAGTACTAAAAGGGCCTTCAAAGCAGCATTGACAGCAACACCAGAAAAACTTCACCGTGTGTGTGATAATTGTTATGTTAAGCTCAAAGTTTTTGATGATAATAATGCTTCTTCCAAGTTAGACAAAAAGGCTACTTCTATTCATAACTCCATAAATGAAAAGGAAAAATCAAACCTAGGAGCAATGAGATCTGCAAGAACGCTCTTGGCTCCTGTAACTGAACCAGTGAAATACCTTGAAATAAAGAGTAATAATCCTGAAGTTAATGGTGATTCTACTTCCTTTGTACGAGCTTCTCTAGTTCCATCTCTTGTGCAATTGAAAGATGTTGCATTTCCAAGTTCACTTAGTTCTATTCAAAGTATTTTAAAGCCTATTATACCACCAAGTCCGCCACAAACTCCGCCACCAACACCGCCACCACAGATCCAATCGGGGCCCGTATTCACAAACACAGGGAGACAAAACCCTGCTCGTCCTGCTAGTCCTAGATATTTTGGAAGTCTTAACGAAAGTTTAAGAAGGATAAATGATATTTTGACTCAAGAAGTTTCAAAGTTACAGAAACAGGTAACTTCAGTATTTGTAAATACTATAAACCATGCCCTTGTTGTTGAAAAAATGTACTTTGTCCTTATTAACAAGTTTTGGATATTCTCTGTTTAGATTCAAAGTTTAAAGCAAAAAAGTGACATGCAAGATGTGGAAATCAAGAGGCTTAACAAAAAGGCTATGGAAGCTTCTGCCCTTGCTGCAGTGGAATCTTCTAATCACAGAGTAACAAAAGAATTTGTTGAATCTACTATATATGAGGTATCTACATTCTATATTTCAGGATCATAGATCAATTTATTAACATATATAAAATGAATAAATAACATAAAAGCGGGACAAGGTTTATATATATATATATATCTATATATATTGTTACTACTGAACCAAAGGCAAATGGTTTGAATATAAATCATTGTTAGCTTGTATTAACAAATTTAGGCCTTAAGCATTTTAGTATAGTAGATTATTGCCATTGTATCATAGATTTTATTTTCTGGGAAGTGAAGATTTTTATCTTTACCACAATGTCCCAATGAAGTTGTTATTTCTTTGCATGTTTTCTCAAAATGCTTTGGTGTGAGACAACATCTATATATATATATATATATATAATTTTATAAGTCTCTAGGCGCTACACCTAATGTTCAAATCTTTTCTCACTCAATTTTCCTTTTAAATATATGGTATATAATAATTTTTTAAGTATACCAGAAATTGCTGTCTTCTTAATTATTTGATTTTTTTTTTCAAATAATAAACTAGCAAGGATTGATTTGTTATTTTTAATTGTATAAAATAGAATTTCTAAAAAAGTATGAGAATAAAAGAAACAACACATTTGTGATTATGAGTGATTATCACCTCATTATTTATAAAATAAATAACAACACTGAAGACAAAAAAAAACCATAATTTTTTTATTGCCAATATTATTAATGACAAAATAATTTGTCATGTAATTAGAAAAAATTAATGACATCCAAACCAATCTCCACATGTCATTACACTTACCATCCAATCCAGCCAGCTCAAATCCTAACCAGTGATTGTGAGCTTCATTCTGGTGCACATTTTGATTCCAACCTATTTGTCATATAATTGCTAAATACTACTAATTTTCTTACAAGAAAACAATACATGATTAATAGCTTCCTCACATAAGTTACAGAAACCGCATTTAATATTATTTATTGAGATCTCTCTTATGCAACATATCCCGGGTTGGAACTCTACTATGCAACACCCTCAATGGACACAACTGGCACTAGACGGGCCATTAGACCTCCACAATTTCTCAAAAACCTCATTATTTTGCCACCAGCAGCCTTTAGACCTCCACAATTTCTCAAAAACCTCATTATTTTGCCCACCAGTAGCCTTTACTAAAGTATTATAAGCTTCTCTTACTTTATATTCACCATGAACAGCCCCTGCCCAAACTCATTAATCTTGTACATCTATTCTCATGATACAACCCTGAATAAGTTGTAAGAACTCCTCTACTATCGGTTTTTCCCACTCAAACCAATCTCTTCTCCATTTCAAAGTTCATTCCCAAATTGGCCCATTCCAAACCCTCATGTCACCTACCTTCCTCCCTATTTGATTTGAAATTTGCAATAGTCTAGGATACTTACTACTAAGAGGATTTTCCCCAATCCACAGGTCTACCCAAAAGGATATGTCACTCCCATTTCCAACCAGCCACTTAATATTATCATTAAACCAATTCCCATTAGCCCTTTACCACATATGCTTCTCAAATCTCTCTACCATCTAGATTCATTGGGCTTGTCATTACTACTATCCAAACTCTTCCAAGATCCATATTTTGACATGATGATATCCCACCATGGCCCCTTATCTCCCTTACCTAACCTCCACTTCCACTTGCCTAGGAGGGCCTTATTGAAGCAAGTTAAATCCTTAATTCCTAAACCACCACTTTCCTTACTCTTACAAATCATTTCCCACTTAATCTAAGCCATCCTTTTCCCTTCATACCTCCAACCCCACAAAAAATTTTCTCTCTAACTTTGTTACCTCCTTAATCATGAAGTGAGGCATCTTAAAGATAGACATAAGGAATAGTGGCATTGAGGACAAGACAGATTTAATAAGGGTCAATCTACCTACCATTGACACAAATTTCCCTTTCTATCTAGAGAGTTTCTTCTTAATCTTTGCTACCATATCCTTCCAAAACTCTTTTCTACCTTGATTTCCACCAATGGGTACTCCTAAATAAGAAAACGGTAGTTTCATAATCTTACAATTTAGAATTGTCGCAAACCACTATAAAGCTAGTGGTTGTACCCCTATTCCTCCCAATTTGCTCTTATGAAGGTTAACTTTAAGGCCTGATGGTCATACATTCTGATTGATGGTTTTGCACATGAATATTGTATCGTCTGGGAATTGCAACACACTAACACCTATTTTATCTCTTCCTATTTTCAGGCCATCTAACAATACATTCTTCTTTGCTTCCCTAACCACCCCTGACAGACCTTCCACTGGTATCAAAAATAAAAATAGTCCTAGTGGGTCCCCTTGTCTTAAACCTTTTTTAGGTTTAAACTCCCTAGTCGGGCTACCATTCACCAGTACTGATATTGTCGATGACTCGAAAAAGCCCTTAATCCATTTAATCCATTTAGAATTAAACCTCATTCTTCCCATAATGTAACCAAGGAATTCCCAATCTACTGTGTCATAAGCCTTCAAAATCAACCTTGAAAACAAGGCAATCCAATTTTTTTCATTTAACTTCGTCTATCACCTCATTAGCCACAACCACACTTTCTAATAGACCTCTTCCTTCTAAAAATGAAGATTGCTTGACATCAATCACACAGTTAAGCATTTTTTTAAGCCTTTTTGTCAAGATTTTTTATATAATTTTGTAAACACTTCCAACAAGGGAGATTGGCCTATATTCGTCTAGAATTTGAGGATTGTCTATTTTGGGAACAAGGGCAATGAACGACATATTAGTTTCTTTAGGCCACGATCCAAAGCTGTGACAATTCCAAACTGCCCTCATTATGTCATCCTTAATAATATGCCAGAATTGTTGGGTCCCGGATTCTTGGACCCGTCACAATCCCTAATAGCCTTTTTGACTTCTTCCTCTGAGAACTCTCGCATAAGTACAATATTGTCATCAGCCGTGATTGTAGGAAAGTGAATATTATCTAGCCTAACTCTAGTCTTACACTGTTGGCCGAACCTAAGAAATAACTTGTTTCTAATTTCCTCTTTGACCTTTGTAGGATCCTCACACCACCTATTATCCACTTTTAACCCACGAAAGCAATTTTTGAGCCTTCTCCATTTGATTGTATTGTGGAAGTATTTGGTGTCCTATCCCCTGCTTCTAACCATTTAGCTCTAGATTTCTGCTTGGCAAGCACCTCTATTTGTTAGTTAACTAATTTTAGATCCTCCTCAAACTATTTTCTCGCCTCCCTACCTTCATTATCTAGTTGGCTAATTTCATCATCCACGTCAAAGGATCTAATAGCATGGATAATTTGTTCTTTTTTCCTAAAAATATCCCCAAAAATGATAAGATTCCATGATTTTAGACCCCATTTCAAGTGTTTCAATTGTTCTTTTAAGACCCAAATACCATTCCCTAACACACTATGCTCCTCCTAGGATTTCCTAACAATTTCACCAAATCCTACATGGCTCTTCCAAACATCCAAGGTTCTGAACAGTTTAGGTCCCCAATCAATGGTATTGTGTTTTAAGATTAGAGCATAGTGATCTAAAATACTTCTATCTAACACATTTTGATGCTTAATTTACTTGTTTGCCCAATTATATAAGTTAATACTTTTATTTTTACTTATTATCTTTTATAATCTCTAAATATGGTTAATATTTAGTGAATTAAGGAAACACCATACTCTATATTTTTATAAACAAGTGGATTGAGTTAATTCATTTTAATTGCACTTCAATAAATATACGAAACAAGTTGAGAGAGCAAAACATTCTTAAATGAGTCAACCCAGTTAAGTTATCAACCCATGGTAAATCAAGTCAGATTACAAAATTTCATGTTCACTAAAAAGTTAACTGAGTTAAGTTGAATCATTTTTAGTTTAACTCGTGATAAACTAACAAGATGGGTTAACTCACTTTGATACCCTAATAAAAATCAAGCAGCGTATAAAAATTTTCAACATAAATCGTATACCATCTTATACATCGTGATATCATAAATTGAATATAGTTTTGATATAATATTACTAATTTGTGTTTAGGGTTTAGGCTAACTTATATTTACAGATTTGTTTTAAGTTTTACAACATATGGATTCTTTATTTTCTTCGTCAAGAAAATTGTGAAAGCTTTTGCAATATTATCTCTAATTTGATAAAAAAAGTAGAACGAAAAGTGTTAAAAAACTAAAATGTAAAAGATAAGAAATGCTTTGATTAAATTATCAAAAGCTTTGGAAGATTCTAAACTAAAAGACCAAGTTATCTATTTAGCAACTTATGGCATTGAAAATTCTAAATCTTTGCTAAGAATGTTTTACAATTTAAAAATATGAATATAAACATGCTTATAGATAATTTCAGGAATCTTCTTTATTGTTCATTTAAAAAATTATAAGGTTGAATTTGGTCTTTAAAGCAAATTATCCACTAAAATGAAAATATGTTTATAGAGAGTCATTGATGAAAAAATTAATGATGAGATCACACATTCCAAAGATACGTTTGTATTGAATATTTTCTTCATAATATATCAATTTATTTTTATTAATTTAAATTAAATAAATTCTATAATTTCTTTTATCGATAAATATATTTTATACATATGTAAATATTTACAAAAATTAATTGAGTTTGACTTGTATATTGTATAATTGAGTCAAAATCTTATATTATCAATGTATGCATCACTTAAATTTAGCTAGACTCTTTCAAGCACATAACTCTAACAAAAACATATTTTAAACTTTTCATCTTTGATATATTTCTTTATGTCTCTCTCAAATGGTGTGATTACTCATTGTTTCATTGATTGAATCGTTAATTGAATGGCAATATGAAAATTGATCGCGATCAAATAATTTCAGTAAAGATCAAATAATCTCAGTAAAGTGTAGTACTAGGAAGTGACTCCTAGGTCGTCTCCCAAGGACCTAATCCTCTGCCAAATGATGAAAACACACTGAAAAGGGGGGTTAGATAGATTTTAACAAAACAATATTTAACTACGAAACTTAAAGCAATGATTAAAAACATATTAACCCTTTAATTTCGATTGTAGTACAGTTATCATTGGTTGCGGAAATTTTTGTTGACACTCAACCCTCATTTCAACCCTAACTAATTGACTAAGCAAAATTAGAGCGAGATTAATTATGCAAGCAAGCGTTCGCACAACCCATTCATTGCAACCCAACAGATCATATTTCCTGTCATCAAGCATGAACGGCCCAGTGAAGATAGTGGGTAAAAAAATGAAATAGATGAGAGTTAAGAGGTGAGATGATTAAGCACAGAACCTCAAACCTTTTCCACAATCTCAACCAAGAGGATAATCAAAACAAATTAGTCTTTCATAAAAGCGAATAAACAAGATGATAGTCTGGCCTAATCATAAAAAAAAAAGAAATAAAAGAAAAGGAAAAACATGACGTGGAGGTAGTGGTAACGTGACAAAAGACATGGCAACTCTCTTCAATTTCAGAAATTAATTCCAAGCTCAGTGAAATAACAAAGTCGTCCTGAAAACAATAATAAAATTAAGTCAGAAAATCCGAATTAATTAAAAATTACAAATTTATGGTAAATTAAGCCCAAACAGTGAAACTGAAGAAATGATAGGCAATTAAACACAAATCACTAATTAAAATAGGTACATAAAGACAAGTAAATAGGGGAAAATAATGACTTATCAGAAATACACACATTTGCTTATAGTTTATCATTCCTAACATAATGAGTGAATATATATTGTCATATGCTACATAAACAAGTCTTCTCATGATTGCTTTCAATTTGGACCTAAAACTACCTTTATATTGAAGCCTTCACACTTATTTATTCCTTTTTAGTCTATTTTCCTTTGTCCTGTTACAACAACTTATTGGCTTCCAAAGTGGAATATGTTATTATAGTGTATAGTTCCTTAGAAATCTAACTAATTATAGAAATAAAACAAAATCCTCCCAAGATACTCATGCTTGATTAACAAGTTATATTTGAGATTTGTTCAAAATATTCTAGTCGCATGATATTATAAGGTCTTATTAATCAACTCCTTCCACAACTTACTTCAGTTAGCCTGGGTTCTCCTTAACTACATTAAGGCTAGATGTTTTCACTTCTGAAGACAGACATATAAACAGTTGTGCCTGATACTTATATTGTTCAAATGTTCGTTTTGGATCTACTTCTCATGATATAAAAGTGTTACAACAACTACTGTGGAATTTCTAGACTATGAAAAGTCTGAATATAGTTACTTTATACATCTAAAAAGGTAAAAAAACAAATAAATTAGGATAAAACAAGAACAAAATAAAGGGTTGACAATGAATATTCATTATTATAATAATATTTATATACCACAAGGTATATGATATCATATTGAACTGAATAAATATTATCATTAAATCCATCATGTTTAAACTAGCTTTGTCTCAATATTATACCAGAATTACAAAATTTATTTCATAAAACACCAGAATTTGACAAGAGTCTTCTAATTTTATAGATTAATTCTTCCTTGATTGGATGAGGATATACAACCTATATGACATGACTTTTAAGGTTTAAATTCCTCTTATATAACATCTAAATATAATATAGTTTTAGATTCTTTTTATGTAAGATTTTGGTACCAATCAAAATAAGAGAAATTGACACCTTGGATTCTACTATATATCCATGCCTAGGTGTTAATTTGTATTGGTCCAAAAATTTCTTCCCCATCAACCTTGCCCTTTCTAAATATAAGATCATTTCTTTGATTTTGTATGTACACCACCATCCACATAACTCTCCAAATCTGATTTCAAAGGTTTTTAAGCTTCGAAGAATGACTTATTCTAAGTGTTATTTTGCTTGATTATGTGATATAACACTCTATCCATTTCTTGCATAAATTCCATATAAAGGAGGCAACGTTGTAGCTAAAAAAATAGGTGATTAACAGTTTCATTTCTAATTTGCACATAACACAAAGTTTATCCCCAATTTCAACTTCTACTTGAATTGTTCAAACAACTGGCTTTATAAGGGGTGGTTGAAAATAACCTTTAGATTGTTTTCAGCAGCAAACTAGATTAGACTATCTAACACAAACAAAACTAATAGCACAACAAGGATTATATTGGTTCACTTCAAGATGGTTTTCAAAGTTATGATATTGCCTCATACAAAAATAGAGTATCTGTGCAAATTAGAGCATTTCTACTTCTACATCCTTCATTCACACTACCCATCATTTTTCTCTTTACCACTTGTCTTGTTAATCTTGCTTGTCTTACTAATCTCACTAATTCTTCAACTGTTATTAGAAACAAAAATATGCCAAAGGGTCATCATATCTAAAACCTCTTTACACTATAAGGAAAAAAACTATTTAGACACTAATTTTTAGCTACCAAATAAAATGGTTGTTAATTGTGTGACCAAAATAATCACCAATTAGGTTTTGGTTGCTAAATAACTATAAAATAAAAGTAATGATTGAATTTAGTGACTAATTAAGTCAAGATAATTGGTATCTAACATTAACTACTAAGGTTTTAGCCACTTATACTATTAGATTTTAAATTAATCTCTGACTCAATTAAATACCAATTTAGAATCTGATATTATAAGTGAGTAAAATCTTGGTAACTAATGTTATATATTAATTATCTTGACTTAATTGGTCACTAAATTCAATCATTACTTTTATTTTGTAGTTATTTAGCAATCAAAACCTAATTCGATGATTATTTTGGTCGCAATTAGTAACATTTTATTTGATAACTAAAATTGATATCTAAATAGTTTTTTTCTTATAGTGTTAGGTTCTAAGCTCTTTTGTAAGATTTTCACAAACAATAATATGAATTGTTGTCGATCCTAAACATTTTTAATCTAATAGATCTATTTGTCATTAAAAACTAATTTCTACATAAATTACCATTAACAATATCCCAAATCATCAATATAAACTCTATATAAACTCTATATTGTTGCATTTCTCAGTTAAAGATGTACTTTCAATTTGAGAGATGGATGGGAAAATGGAATCAAAATTAAGGGATATATCACCCTATTCTTGAAATTTCTTTACAAAAAATGTTTTTAATTTTCTCCTTCTCTCTGGCTATTCCAACCACCTTTCTTGAATATATGAACCATTCATCCTTTTCCAATTTAACAGGGAATGGAGATATTTTTAATTTGTATCGCATATTGTTTCCATTTAGATTGAGTTGTTTGTTCAGCAAGCAAGAATAACTAATAAATCACCTGGATCAATAAAGAGTATTTGGCTTTCCTTTTTGGATTCATGATCTAATTGATATTCCTCATCTAGGTTATCAAGCTTTGCAATTTTATAAACTAGTTTATATTTTTTGTTATTTAGATTACCAGAACTTCATTATTTCAGACTTTAAGATCCCTTTTACAGTTTTAATTTCTCTTTTAATAGATAAATTCTTTTTCCATTTATGTTTTTTCTACAAAAGGATTTCGCCACCTTCTCAAAACCATTCATTGTATCCTATATGTCCAATATTCTAAACGACTTAGGACCCCAACTTATATTGGAGGTTTTTAGCATCAACACACAATAATCTGCTATTGCTCTATCCAAAACATATAATTTACTGTATAATCATCGTGTAATCCAATTCTTAGATACTAAGGTTCTATCTAATACACTCTTAGATGTGTCATTTGCTCTAAACTATGTCAACTTTCTATTTATTTATTAACGGTAGGAGGTTTTATTTAATCCAAAAGGTTGTACAATTTACTCATTTCCTTCCTATCCTTCCTTGATCCTGCATTACCTTATTTCTCCTCACTAATTAGCATCATACATCATATATTATTTGTATAATTTATTTTTCATGTTATGATTTTCTTTTACACATTATTTTTTTTTATTCTATAAATTTGGATGAACATTTATGATCATAATATCAAGATTATTTTCTTCCCATACTCCTTCTACTACCACTAATTTCACATTTGAATTTTCCATTTCTCCACATGTTCAATATTCCCCCCTCTCCATTCATAGTTGAATTATCTATCCACTTATATCCTTCTCCCCCAACATACTTCATTTTTCAGTGTTTCTATCTTGGTTTCTTGGATGCATACAAATTCAATTTTCTCCTTCAAAATGATTTTTTTAGATAACTCCATTTAATTGGTTTCCCTAATCCCCTTATATTTATATCTAGATTATTCATTAAAAATTTGGAATTCCTCCATCCCCGTCCATGTTTCTCAGGTTGGTATCCCTCTTCACTAGTTCATTGAATTTTCATAAAATAGCTTCATCGTTGCCAACAAATGTAATGCCTGATGATTTAGCTATGTTCCGTAATCTATCTGCCTCAATCAAGTCATTCTTCAACTAGCATACACAATTTCAATTTTGTATACATTCATCAGATATGGAGTTGCTAAGGGAGTGAATAACTTCAAGTGATGCCTCTTTTGTGCCCTGGAAATCATTGGAGCTAATACTTCCATCTATTTTTCTTTATCGCATCATTTCACTTGTTTCCCCTCTCAACATCTTCCTACCTATTTTAAATTCATAGGGGTTTACCTTTGTTGTCTTGAGCAAAATCATATTCAACCCTGCTCCATTGTTGTTTTCCTATTTTTTTGTTGATGGCTTCCAAGGTATAGGTGAGCTCTTCGTCATCGATTGCTTCCTTTGATTTATCAAACCTTAACATTATTTGGTGATTTTCTTTTTGGGAATATATTACGATGTTAAAGTGCTTTCTTTCTTCTTTGCCTTAATTTTGAGATGGGCTCTGGTTATTTGGTACACTCTTTTTTTAGTTTGTGCCATTCATCCCCGTTTGGAGGACTGCTTCTTCCTGCACCTCCAAGTCCTTTTTCAGTATTTCCAAAATTTTCAAAATTGTCCAAATTACTTTTAAAATAATAGTATAGAGGCCAAAATGTCCCTGCACCTCCAATTTTAGAAATTATTGTTCTAGAATATGATATTTCGTAACTCAAAAAACCTATTTCAGAACTATATATTAACTTCCGAAACAGGTTTTTTGAGTTACAGAACATCCTGTTTCGGAATAATAATACAATAAAAATCCATTCCGGAACAACAAATTTCGAAACACTGGCTTACGGAATGTCCAATTCCGAAACTCAACCAATAAGTTCTGAAACAAATTGTTTCGTAACACATTCTCATCCCCAAAATCTATTTCGGAATAATTTGTTCCGGAACATTCCTATTGACTTAAAAATACTCAGTTCCGGAACTCAATCAACGTATTCCAGAATATGTTGTTCAGTAACACAGTTTCACCTTAAATACACATTCTAAAACTGAAAGAACAAAAAGGGTAGTGTTGGAATTTTTGAAAATTTTGGAGGTGCCTTAAAAAGGCTTGGAGGTACACGAAGAAGCAGTCCCTCTGGAGTGGTTTAGGGCCAAAGCTTGGCCCAAAGTTCAGTCACTTAGGGGTCCACTGATTCAGAAACGTAGAATGTAACTAGGATGTTACATTATTGTTTAGCTTATTCATTTAAAAGAGTGAGATTGTCCACACTTTTTTCTCCATTTAAAAGAGTGAGACTGTCTCCCAAATACCAGATACGAATGAATCTCAACCCTTCCATTAGGAAGCGTTCCTTCCATATGAGTAATGTCACGTAGAATACCAATCACGTTGTTCTTCAACCACGTCTTTTCTTCGTTTTCTACTTTAATGCCTATTCTAATCTAAGTTGATATGGATGAATCTTCCTTCTTTGTTTTGGTTACCGCATGCACGTATGAATATTTGTGTTCCTTTTTCTGTGACTGACACCTTGATCATTGGTTCACTCTTTCCTTTTTCTCTCTGTCTTTTGATCCCACTTATTGTCTCCATTTCTCATGTACTTCGGTTGGTTCACTTGCAACTTGGTATTTCGATCCTTATTTGATTGAGGTGTTTCTCGAGGATGCTAACATTATTAACCTTGCTAAATGTACCAAAACCAAATCTTTGTCCATTCTGGCTAAGTTTTCTAGAAATGTATACCTCTCCTTAACTCTCTCATTTTTGAAAGATTTTACATTGATCATATTCTCCAAATTTAATACGAAAATGAGTGAAAAAGAAGATGAGTTAATATATGTGCAATTTTTATAATATAAATTATTATTTTTATTTAAATCTAAAAATTTAAAACTTGAAATGAGGATGAATTGCAAAAATATTGTCCAAGTTCTTAAGTTTTAGTTAACATTTTGATATTGCTTATCTCCATTTATTATTAAGATAGAAAGTATTAGAAGAATGGATTCTTGCTTGAAGGAATGTATTGCTTTTAGAATATCATTAATAATACTAATAACTGTTTCAAATATTGAAAGATGTTCCTCATAATTAAAATTACTTGATTTAATGAAATGCTAGAATTTTTATAAATAGGAAAATTTCAAGAATATTTTCATATTTTTTATATATTTTTATCTTTCGTGATTATATATAAAAATTTAATGTCTGTAGTAATCACACAATTCTTGTAATCCCTTTTTATAGTTATAAAAGTTTGATGAATAATTTTCCAGGTTAAAAGGCTTGAAATATGAATTAATAATTCATATTATTATATTAACTTTTCATGAAAGCTTTGGTCCCAAAACTTCTATACACAGCCGTGTTTATGACATAAACTTAATTATGCTCCCTAAGATGGAAAAGATAAAATGAAAAATAATTAACTAATATTCATTATCGTTCAATGAAGTTATCTAAATTTCTTGTCTTTGTTTTTTTTAGATGAAGGAAATGACTGACAAATTGCCTGGAGATATTTCAGAAAGTCGGAATTTGAGAAATGTACTTATTCGAGTTAAAGATTTTCTTAAAGAAACTTCAGAATCTGAAACATCTTCATCACCAAAGTTGGAGATTAAGCCAAAAAATGAACCTGATACACCTACCTCAAATAGCGACTCTTCCAAATCACAAGCTGAAGAAAATGTGGATCGTACAGAAGCCAAACCTTGTGAAGATGAACTCGAAGAAAGTGAAAAATCAAACTTAGAGCCTAAGCAAGAAAATGTGGATCACGATGAAGAAAATGAAGAAAGAAATAAACCAAAGTTGGAAACTATAAATGAAAATACACCTACTTCAGATACCAGCACTTCCAAAATGCATGAACACAAACTAGATGAAAGTGTTCATAACAATTGTGAAGATAGAGAAAACTCTCTCAAAGAAAGTGAAGAACCAAAGTCAGAAATTGAATACCAAAATGCACCTAGTACACTTTCCTCAGCTAGTGATGTTTCTGAATTTTCCGATGATCATAGACTAGAGGAGAATGTTAAGGTTGCAGGAGTTGATGAATCTCAGGCACAAGAACATGTCTTTCAAAATTGTAATGATGGCTCATATGCTTCTAGTATTGATACAACAATGCCTTCAGAAAACTCCAATATGGGTTCAAGATCTTCAAGATTCGGAAAACAGGCAGAAGTACAAGTTATTGAAAAATTTGATCGTGGAGTTTATGTGATTCTCATGTCACAGTCTGATGGTACCAAAATTTTTAAACGAGTTAAATTCAGGTACATCTTTCGATTTTTTTTTTTTTATTTCAGTTTGGTCTTGGTATATACTTTTTCAATGGAGTCCCTAAAGGATCTCAAAATAGGAATATTTTTCTAACATTCAATTAGGGATGACTATGCTCATAAAATATATACATTCACATATATGTATATCTCTTGCCATATATATGGTTTCAATTGGTAACATGCAAATGGAAATTTAAGTTGACAATTTATTTTTATTTTTATATTTATGAGTAAGATCATTTAAGATGGAGAAACTTTGATTATTACCTCGGATGGAACATGTTTACTCCATTTTTATTAATTACTTTATTTTAATTTTTTTATATGTTTCAGTTCTGAAGAAATTGTTCGTAGTAATTTTTTCAATGATACCTTTATTTATTATTTAATTTTTAAATAATTATGACATGCATTATATTGTTAGATTAAAAGAAAAAGGTAAAATAGAAAACTCCATTACACAATTATTTTCTTAGATTAAATAAGTATAATTCAATATTCAATTGATTTAACAATTATTTTCTCTTTTTTGTAGCTATGTTTAGATAAAACTATTAAATGTAACTTCCATATAATTAAATTACTAGAAGATGATAGTTTAGATATAGCATGTCGACACTGTAAATAATATAATTGATCATGTTTGGTATAAAAGAAAATAAGCATTGATGTTTTATTTTTTATTTTTTTGTCTCCCAGATTTTGTTTTTGTCTTTTTCTTTAACATTTTTTTTACTGTTTTTTTCAAATATTTGGATGCAGTAAACGAAGGTTCACTGAAGATCAAGCAGAAAAATGGTGGAACGAAAACAAATGTAGGGTTCTTAGGAAATATAGTCCAAAACATAAGAATAAAAAAATTGGACCATCTAATGTCACATCACATGTTAAAGAAATTATTGAGACACCTCCTTCCTCAATAGTTTAGCCACTACTATCGGCAAAGAAATTTATAACCATTGTTATTAACTTAGTGTTTAGTAATTGTTAATTAGTTTATTTTTCATATATTTTAATTCATTTAATTGTTAAATAAAATTTAAGATAAAACTAAAATAACTTTTATTATATTTAAAAAAAACAAGTTTTATAGAAAATAAGTACCAGAAGAACTAAGATTTAATAAAATGGACTATACTTAAGTGATGTAAACATATGACTTTCTCCTAAACCATACTTATTTCTGACATGTAAAAACAATATGCATCTCAGCTAATTTTAATCCTTCCCATTAAGGACTAAATGCTCTCCTACAATCATAGGTTGTAATTTCCAATTCACTTAAGTGACTATAGTATACATCAAAATTAGTTACCTTGTTTGCCAGCAAAGAATATGTAGACTTAAGATTATTCAGCGGACATTGTAAATTGTCACGTTAGTATTGTTTTGAAACTTACCAATTATTCAAAAATTATATACTTCAAATAATTCTTTACATAGTGAATTCTATCATTTTCTTTACTTTTATTATTTTTAATGTATTTATAATAAATTTTGTATTTTTATCTAATTATCATTTAAAATCATCTTCACAATTTTAATCTCTTTATACTCAACTATATATCTTTCATCATGTATTATCACAAATTTTATAAAATATTAAACTCTTATCATAGTATTACTCCTTTTTGTGAACACAATGTGTGATACATAAATTGTAAATTTACTTTAAGATAAATTGCAATGCCAAACAATACAAATATATATACCTAGAAAGTAATTTTCTCATATTCATATTTCTTACATAATTTGCATATAGAAACTCTTTAGTAACTTTTCTGTCAAGAGTCAACTACTAATACATCAAACTAAATGATATTATTTAATCAAATATCTCAACACCTATTTTAAAAACTCTCAATATGTATAGCAATGCCGGTCTCTTTGCCCGTCTAGGCTTGACCTGCATTTGACTCTCCAAAAGCAAGTCAGGGTTGGCTGACTAGGACTTATAGGTTTATAGGTTTGGCATGTCTTACGTAAATGCGTGTTTGCAAGTCAACCCATATAAATTTTTAAAAAAGTTGAAAAAAAGTTCAACAAAGTTCTTTGTAATAGTTTAATTCCAATTTTAAATATTTTATAAAAAAATGAAGATTCGCCCCAAGTATAACAATTACAAGAAAAAATCATATTAAATATTTATTACAAGTAAGTGACGAAGCATATTACGAAAAAAAATATATTAAAGTGAACCATAAAATAAAAATTAAACTTGTACTTGTAAATAGATATTGATGAAATAAATAATGAATGAAAATACTTAGTCATATTCAAACACAAAAAATACTATAGGACAAGAAAAGATTAAAAAAATTAATGCAAGTTGCAGGCATGACGACCATACTTTGACCCATGCAGGTTGTGGGTTATGCGAGTTGGGCATATACAAGTTCGATAAGATTAAATGTCCAAAATGTCCCACATTTTTTTACAACAAATAGTAGGTCAGCCTGCATGACCCGTTCTGCATTGTCATTCCTACCTCCGAATGAGCAAATCCAAGTTTGATCATAAACTTGTTAGCAACACTAACAATATAAGTCAAATCTAGTTTGCTACAAATCATCTCATACATAATACTCCCTAATCACTAGCATATTTCTCTTCCTCAGTTTCTTCTTCAAAATAAGAGTTTGACTAACATAAAGTTTTGTGTGATGCTTCAAAGGTGTACCCAATGGTTTATATTGAGATAGACATAAGGTCCCTAAACCTCTGTACAACCTTATTCAAGTATCCTTCCTGAGATAGACACAACTCCCATATAATTCAATGTCTTCGTATATACATCTTACACACTTTGTAAAACCAAGATATTTAACATCAAAGTCAAAGCTTAATTTTCTTTGAGCCTTCTAATTTCATTTTTATAGCATTTGGTTATAAAAATATTATATATGTAGCAGAGTAAGAAAGACATAGAACTTTATTCTCTTTTCAAAATGTAAACGCATTTATCATAACTACACCTCAAAAACTACGTCCTTCACAAGAAATAGTTGAACTTCTTATACAATTTGCATGAAATTTATTTAAAATCATATATTGATTTTCTTAGAGATAGACCTTTCCTCATATCGGCAAACCTATGAAATTGTCATATGTAGACATTTTCCTCCAATTCTGCATGTAAGAAAGTTGTCTTGACATCCAATTGCTCTAATTCCATATTACATTAATTTACATTTGACACCAAAATCATTATCCAATAGTGTTTTACTAGGTGAGAAAATGTCATTATTTAATTCCCTCCACTTCTGTAAAACCTTTCACCACCAATCTTGGATTAAATCTTTCCTTCTCCACACCTAGTATTCCTTCTTTTTCTTCAACAACCACTTGCATCTAACTAACTTATGACTTTTTGGCCTACAGGTGTTAGTGTGATTCTTCTTAAAATATTCAATTTCTTCCTTGGTGGCATGATACCGATATTGGCCCTCTATACTCTTCTATATCCCCCTAAAATTTCTTAGTTCTAAATTGCCTACCTCTACAATTGGACTAAAAGCATAACCAATAAGATCATCACACACCCCTGAATTGGTTTTATCTTTCTCCTTTCAGTATCATGTATAAGCTAATAATTAACGTCAAAGTTGACATGTTCTGACCTTTAAGAGTGAGAAGTTGATGGTTGGCACTAGTTACTTGATGGATGGTCTGAAACCTTTATACAATCTAATCTAAGATTTAGGACATTCCACCTCAAATAATTTTCTCTTTGTTATTCTCTAGATTTGTGTGTCTTTCTCATTTGTGTCTTATCAAATATGACATCCCTGCTTATGAAACATTTTGTTTCTCCAAGTTCTAACCTTCAAAACTTAATTATATCTGTTGACTCCTTTAGTATATTATATGAAAAGTACTTTACTCTGTCTAAGCTTCCAACTTATCCTTCTTAACTCAAAAATCCTCATAATAAAATAATTTTTTATTCTTCCATTTCCCACCTTTATGGGAGTCTTGAAATTCATGACAAGTGATGGACATATATTTATTAGATAAAAAAAATTTTTTGTAGTTTCAACCCGGAAGATCTTAGGCAAACCATCTCTTAGTAACATGCATCTCACTTGCTAGAAAATGGTTATATTCATTCTTTAAGCTAGACCATTTTATTAAGGAGTATTTTTGACCCTCTTATGCTTTTTTATCTATTTTTTTCTACAAAACTCACTAAACTAGTATAAAACAAATTCTAACCTATTTTCAGTATTAAACACTAAAAATTATTTGTTTAATTAATTACCATGGTGTACCACTCCTTGAAATTCTAAAAAAAATTTAACTTTACTTTTCAAGATGCATATCCACACCATCATTAAGAAATTGTATATGATAGTGAAAAGTAAGACACTCCTATTAGATTATAAATTTGTGTTGCATTCCACAAATTTGCACAAACATACTTAAATGGTCAATCTATGTCACTTTTCTAGAATAAACTAATCACAAATCAAACTTCTCTTAACTATCACCATCTAACATGCTATGTTTCTCCAAACTCACATGCTCCAAACTCCACTCTTTCACTCTCATGCTCCAAACTCAAAGACTCCAAAACTTTTCCTTATCTTACATTGTCTAACTAGACCACAAGTGCATGCACACTCGTAGTAGAGCCATAAAAAATGTAAAAAGTTGTTTCTTTTTATTATGAAAATAAATAGAAGAACAAAGATGAACAAACGACATGAGAATGAATATATGCTTTCTATTTTTTTTTTGTGTATTTCATTCAAAATAAAGAACTGAATATATACAAGTACTGTACCCATTCTAGGTATAGCTAAATAAAGAAAACATAATAAAATTATTACAATCTGATAATGTCATAAAAACAAATAAACATAATTGATGATAATTTGATTCTACTATAAAGACAAAATCAAATAATTAGTTTCCTTCTAGAAGTCTTCTATCCATATCCTCTGAAACCCCCCTGCAAGTTGGGGAGCAAATATTGATGAGACCCAACTTGGAACAAATAATCTTGAAAGACTAAGGACCTAAGGCTTTAGTATAAATGTCTGCTAGTTGCTCTGTGGTGGAAATGGGAAGCAAATGAATGAGACCCTTTTTCAAATTTTCTCTAACAATATCACAGTCTATTTCTATATGTTTGGTACGCTCATGAAACACTGAATTTGCTGCAATATATCTTGCTGAGTCATTGTCACAATATAAAAGTGATGGTTGCTCAAAAGGAACTTTCAAATCTTGAAAAAGATAGACTAGCCATTGAATTTCACAAGTAACAATCGCCATTGCCCTGTATTCAGCTTCACAGGAACTTTTTGATATTGTTCCTTGTTTTTTTGATTTCCAAGATATAAGGGAATTTCCAAGATACACACTAAAACCAGTCACTGATTGTCTTGAATCACTACAGGTACCCCAATCACTATCATAAAAAGCTTTGAGATGGGCAGAACTGCTCGATGAGAA
>Ga0209700_104750_pt1 | contig 23960 bp, 11 predicted proteins | sample SiratroredBW_FD_187528 | JGI IMG/M metagenome (GOLD analysis project Ga0209700, IMG submission 187528) | Root nodule microbial communities of legume samples collected from California, USA - Siratro red BW (SPAdes) (version 2) | ecosystem: Host-associated > Plants > Roots > Nodule | place: USA...
TATATAAAATATATATATATATATATATATATATATATATATATATATATATATATATATATATATATATATATATACTTACCTCATTTTTCCTCTTCCTGTTTAAAGGTAAAATCGATTTCCTTAACCTAAATTTTGAAGCTAAGTAAACAATAAATACTTTCATTGGAACCAGCACTAGAACACATGCCAAAAACATTAGACAAAGTTCAGTAGAATATGTATTACATACTTCCTTTTAATGAAAACTTTAATTTTATTTGAACGAACTCAGTTAATGAGTATGTTGATTGAAGATATGTTTAGCTTTTAATATTTGTTATTATGTTCATTAAAAAATTGTAGGAACAGCTGGCTCTGCAGAAGGGAGTTGAATGAAACCTAAACTCAATTTTCTATAAATAGAAAGCACCAACAAAAGCAAAAATATATAAGCATATATAAAGCAATTTTATACTGGTTTACCCTAATCTCTTGGGCTACGTCTAGTTCTCCCTTAAACAAAAACTGTTTAAGAGGTTCTATTATTTAGCAAATAGTTACAATGAATACACAACCCTCTCCAGGTTACAACAAGTACACAAACCTGTCCAGGTTATAACGAGTACACAAACCTTTCCAGGTTATACCAGTCCCAATCTCTCCCTGAGATCAAAACCACTCAAAAATTAAAGAAACACTCTCAAAAGAGAGAACAATGAAAGCTCACAAGGGTTTACTTCACAATAGTTTCACACAACCCAAAACTCTAGATGCTCTCAATAACAAATTGATAATAGACCCTCCGCATATTTTCTTCAATGTATTATATGATGTATTTCTCTTTTTGCTTCTTCTTCTTGAACTTGAAATTGCTCCTTTATAGCTTGTTAGAAATTAGTCGTTGGGATGCTTGAATAGATCAATCTTGACTTTATGATGTATGGAGTTCAAACTAGAAATATTTCTCTAACATTTTAAACTGCATTAAACTTGATTAATTATGCATCAGAAATAATTAATTTAACATTACATAGAGAAATTATATCTAGGATACTCATCAATAATTTGACTAATTTCCATAGGATACTCATCAATAATTTGACTAATTTCCATTATAAACAAATCTGAACATTACAACACTAATCACATTTAAATATTTCATAATAATTTGAATAATTTCTAATGAAAAAAATATGAACTTTAAAGTACATAATGCTATAAAATCAATTTAAATCAAATCAATAACACATAAAAGTAAATAATAAGTAAAAAAACTTATCTCTGTATGAACCATGTGTCTCCTGCTTTGACAAATAATAATGTTAACTGAGTCATCAAATATAAATATATATTTGAGTTTTATTATCATCAAAATTTTATCAAATAATTTGACGATGTAGAAAGACTTTGAACCGTATAATGTTTAACAAAAATTAACATTAATATATAATTATTCTTAAAAAATGACTACAAAAGTTAAATTTATAAACCGAAAGAAAAAAAAAGTAAAAGACTCCTTTATAATGATAATTATATATTAATATCAATTTTTTCTTTAATAATATACATTATAATTAATAAAACGAAATATATCTTTTTATTTTAACCATTCCTGAAATTGAAACAAAATTAATAAAATTAATTTTTTTATATTAAAACTATAGGTTCTGTTATTGTAACAGAAATGAAATATACGAATGGTAAACCAATTATTCGGTCTATGTGAAGCAACCAAATGAAGAAAAGACATGGTGAGGTTGGGGAAGTGTGCCAAAGAAAATGTCGACAATTGTTGTTCATGGTATAAAATCTTAGCATGAAACACTCCCAAACGAAACAACCTAAGTAACAAGAGGGAGGTGAAGGATTGTGAAAGCAATTATCCTCTATGTTTGAATGAGGAGGCACTGTGAAGCTTCACCAACATGGACGTTCGGGCAATGGGCAATCGTTACTTGGCCCAACTCACCCACATTTCCCTCGCACGTGCCGTCCATGCTCACATTCTCACCTCAGGCTTCAAGCCATTCCCTCTCATCATCAACCGTCTCATCGACCGTTACTGCAAATCCTCCAACATCCCTTACGCCCGCCACCTGTTCGACAAACTTCCCAAACCAGATATCGTCGCAACTACCACCCTGCTTTCCGCCTACTCCGCTGCTGGCAACATCAAACTCGCTCACCAACTCTTCAACGCCACCCCCTTGACCATTCGTGACACCGTCAGTTACAACGCCATGATCACTGCCTTTTCCCACAGTCACGATGGTCACGCCGCTCTCCAACTCTTCGTACAAATGAAAAGACTGGGTTTTGTTCCCGACCCGTTTTCCTTCTCAAGCGTTCTTGGCGCCCTGTCTCTGATAGCTGACGAAGAGAGGCATTGTCAGCAGTTTCACTGTGAGGTTCTCAAGAGGGGTGCACTCTCTGGGCCTTCTGTTTTGAATGCGTTGATGAGTTGTTATATTTGTTGCTCCTCTTCCCCTTTGGTGGACTCTTGTTTGGTGATGGCAGCTGCTAGGAAGCTCTTTGATGAGGCACCTCATGGTCTGAGGGATGAACCTTCTTGGACTACCATCATTGCTGGCTATGTCAGGAACGGTGATCTTGTTGCCGCGCGTGAGCTTCTTGATGGAATGACTGATCACATTGCCGTTGCGTGGAATGCCATGATTTCTGGCTATGTGCACAGGGGACTTTACGAGGCGGCGTTTGACTTGTTCAGGAGAATGCATTCCTTGGGAATTCAGCTGGATGAGTACACTTACACCAGTGTAATTAGTGCTGCTTCTAATGCTGAGTTGTTCTGTATTGGAAGACAGGTGCATGCTTACGTTCTAAGAACAGTGGTGCAGCCATCACAGCATTTTGTTTTATCTGTGAATAATGTTTTGATTACTTTCTACACTAGATGTGGTAAAATGGTTGAGGCGAAGCGAGTTTTTGATGAGATGCCTGTGAAAGATCTTGTTTCATGGAATGCAATTTTGTCTGGGTATGTCAATGCTCGGTGCATCGATGAAGCTAACTCCATTTTCAGGGAGATGCCGGAGAGGAGTCTGTTGACATGGACTGTGATGATATCAGGCTTAGCACAAAATGGGTTTGGAGAAGAAGGTCTGAAGCTATTCAACCAGATGACGTTAGAGGGACTGGAAGCATGTGATTATGCATATGCTGGAGCAATTGCCTGTTGTTCTGTTCTTGGATCATTAGACAATGGACAACAACTACACTCTCAGATAATACGATTAGGTCATGATTCAAGTCTTTCAGTTGGCAATGCACTGATTACAATGTATGCAAGGTGTGGTCTTGTTGAAGCCGCTGATACAGTGTTTTTCACAATGCCATATGTGGATTCAGTATCCTGGAATGCCATGATTGCAGCTCTTGCACAACATGGGCACGGTGTCAAAGCCATTCAACTTTATGAACAGATGTTGAAGGAAAATATATTACCTGATCGGATAACTTTTCTCACAATTCTCTCTGCTTGTAGCCATGCAGGTTTGGTCAAAGAGGGACGCCATTATTTTGATACAATGCGTGCTCATTATGGTATAACCCCAGAAGAGGATCACTATTCTCGTTTGATTGATTTGTTATGTCGAGCTGGTATGTTCTCGGAAGCAAAGAATGTCACCGAATCAATGCCTTTTGAGCCCAGCGCACCAATTTGGGAGGCACTTCTTTCTGGTTGTCGGATTCATGGAAACACGGAATTGGGTATTCAAGCTGCTGAACAACTCTTAAAGCTTATGCCACAGCAAGATGGAACCTACATTAGTCTTTCCAATATGTACGCCTCTTTAGGTCAGTGGGATGAAGTTGCCAGGGTGAGGAAATTAATGAGGGAGCGAGGGGTTAAGAAGGAACCTGGGTGTAGTTGGATTGAGGTTGAAAACATGGTCCATGTCTTTTTGGTAGATGATGCTGTACACCCTGAGGTGCATGCCGTGTACAAATATCTGGAGCATCTGGTACATGAAATGAGGAAATTGGGTTATGTTCCTGATACGAAGTATGTATTACATGACATGGAATCTGAACAAAAGGAAAATGCTTTGTCTACTCATAGTGAAAAGCTTGCTGTTGTTTATGGAATTATGAAAATTCCTTTAGGAGCTCCAATTCGGGTTTTCAAAAATTTGAGGATATGCGGGGACTGCCATAGTGCATTCAAATTTATCTCCAAAGTTGTAGATCGAGAGATAATTGTCAGAGATAGGAAGAGATTTCACCATTTTAGAAATGGTGAATGTTCTTGTGGCAACTATTGGTAGCAAGAGTTTCATATATGAAATGCAACCTAAAGCCTTTGCAATTGGGAATTGAGAATGGAGACTGGTAACATATCAGAATGCTCCAAAGTGATCTCAAAAGAGTTTATCACTGGTAATAAGATTTTCTTATTACACTTTTCCCCCATTTTTAATGCTGTTTTGGTTTTGCTTTTGCTAAATTGATTCTTAATCTTTTCGTTACAATTTCAATGATACACCATGCTTTTCTGTCACTACTTTTTACAGGACAATGCCATCGGGTTAAAAGGGTATTTCATGTTCTTCACTTTATTGTTCACTCTACAGATGAAAATTTGTCTTACGCTAATCTATTCCTCTTGCATGGGAACAAGGACGTTCGTGATGATTATTGAGCCATAACCATGGGAATAGAAGCCAGTAGCAATAGTACTAGAAATCAGTTGATAACTGTTTATGATGCTGCTGTCACAAATGTCATGTGATCTAAGCAATCGTTGTTACTACAGTTTCCCTTTTTTCCTACAACTTTTGCAGTTCTGCTTCAAGCTTTTGCTAGGTTTAGCAATTGCATCAGGCACTGCAATTCAATTTATTGGTGCTCCACGCAATCTCGGTTACCATAGCTTTTGCAGGGTGAAAGCAGCAAATGAGGTGGTGTTCAGTTTAAATGCTCCAGCAGATGAATAGTGGTTCCAAATCTATTTTGAAATGGAAAGAAGCAAAATCATGTACACACTTATTGGCTTCGGGGCATTGCTCATCAGTGCGCAAGAGAGCTCCAAGCAGAACACTCTTAAGTCTCAACCTTTAGCATTAGAGAAGCTGTAGTTAGGATATGGTAGGCATTGCTTGTGCTAATAAAAAGTGAGATTATAGTTCATAGAATTTTCGATGCACAGAACAAACTGAAACAAAAATTGAAGCATTCTTTATAGAATTAGTGAACTACTTATACTATTTTTGGAGAAACAGCAATGGAGGCATTCTTAGTAGGGATGGAGAAGTACTTATACTAAACTATTGTTGATGACAGTGAATTATAAACATCTGGGAATCTTTACAACCGAGAATCATCTTCACTGTACACTAGTATTTTCTTTAAGAGTGCGAGATCAATGGCTTTAAGGTTACAAATTTGGAAGAGTCATTTTGTTTATTTTTCTATCACTTGAAATTTTTGTACACAGATTAAAGAATAATACAATTCATATATTAATTGTTAAAAAAATCCTATACGTCACCAGTTTATTTTATTTGATTTGACTAGAAGACGACCTAACTAAGGTATAAAAAAATCTAACATGGTCAATTAATACAACCATCTTAACTGTTTTAATCATTATAGGAATAGTACTGTCAAATGCAAACACATGGTTATCAAACATGTGTATGTATATATATATATATATATATATATATATATATATATATATATATATATATATATATATATATATATATATATATATATATATATATTTCTACAACTTTTACTGGATTCTGGGTACCACCCTTGAAGATGGTGTTATTTCTACCTAGTCTACCATACTGATATATTCAAACCACGTGTGAGAGCATAACAAAAACATGAGGTGGCCTGCTGTTTCATCCTCTTGGTCGTAATGATCCTTGGTCCTTATCCTCTATATAGCAGCAACCTCCATCTAAAAGATGACATATTAGATGAAACTTTGACCCTCAACTATACCATTGCTAGAGACTCGACTGTTCATAATTTTGTTTTTTAGAAAAAAAAATCTCTAAACTAGTTTCAAAAAGCTAAACTAAATTAATTAATTTAAGTATTGAACTGAAAACAACTAAATAGAATTATTATAGCTTGAACAACTAAACCAAATTGAAAAGTAATAATTTCTTAAATATGTAAATTTTTTTCTTAGCAAAATATGGTAAAATAATTAAAAATAAATAAACAGTGATCAAAGTATTCTGGTTCAAAGTAATGATTTTAGGCTAATAACTTTAAGTGTTTTCTTGTTCATAGTGAGAGGTATATTTTATGAGAATCTTAATTAATATTATCTAATTTGTAAAGTTTGTATTTTTTCAATCGATTTCAAGTACCATCGATATATTTTTATTTTTTCTTAAGATTCTAATTAGTTTTGTTGGATGTCTATGTTGAGTAGGCAATGACATTTTAGATAAGTTGTATTTTCTTTTGATTTATCTATTTTGAATATCCAAGGATCCAAGCTTGGTCATGGATCATCGATCAAGTTAAGAGGGTATATTATCCCCCAACCTTAAGCTGAGTAATCAAAGAGGTTTATCAAGTGAAAAACCTCCCTCTTAAATCATTTCATATGCATTTTTCCTAATAATCTAAAACAATCTTAAATACTCTTCAGCAACTTTAATTAGGTTTTGCAATGTTGATCATAGTCAACACTTAATACTCATATCAAGCCACTGGCAAGGCTGATGATGGTAAATTTTTTAATAATTTTGTTGAGCTGGTAGACGAGGACTATCGTAATCAGTGTTTATTAATCCAGTTGAGCCCGTGGGCAAGGCCGTAGTCAATGTTTTATTGATTTGATCGAGCCAGAAGATAAGGCTAATCATAATGTTTTATTAATCAGGTGAGGTTATCCGTAGTTAATATTTTATCAATTTGGTGGAGCTATTGGACAAGACTTATCATAATCATCTTTTCAATCCTGAAAGATATTAGTAACACAAAAATTTATTCAATTGGGAAACATTATTAAAAGTCATTGACAAAAAATGTAAAAAACTCAAGAGAAAAGAGTGTTACTCTGTATATTTTTAAATCATTTACATCAACTAAAGTAGAAAACCTTGTCACATTATCCCACTACAATTCTTTCATGGTGTTCAAGATTTATTGTAGAGTTGGAGCATGACTATCTTCTTCAGACTAAATCGCTTATCTTTAATTTCGTATAATTCTGTTCTATAAAAATAGAAAAAGTAGAATGGTTGTGTTTTGTGGTGGTAGGAAAATTTTTATTTTGTCTCATGGTGAGCACCAAATTATTCTAATTTACAATAATGACTTTAAGCTAGTGATGTGAAGTATCTCTTATTTATAGTAAGAGATGTATTTTATAAGCTTTAGTTAATTGTTTTGTTGTCTTTTGAATATTAACTAATATGATGTAATTTCTAAAGTTTATATTTTTCAAACAGATTTCAATCACCGTATATCTTTATTTTTACCTAAGATTCTAGATAATTTATTGAATTTTTCTATTAATGATTATTAAACCATCTAATAGACTCTTTAGATAAATTATATTCCCTTTTAATGGAAGATCAGACAAACTAATCATATAGAATCCTACAAGAAATTGACTTATTCTAAATATCCAATATCACAATATATTAACTGAGATGATATAGTAAATTTGCATAAGAACATTATTAAAAAAAGTTGGTGGTACATATCACATGTTAGTAAGACACAACCAATTTAAATTTATTTTTATTGACAAAAAATCACAATTGAAAATTCACTTAAAAAAGAGTAGATAATTATGTAAATATTTTTCAATTCTTATAATGGTTAAATAGTGCACTAAGTTATTTTTTTAAAGTAATTCAGTTTTTAAAAAGGAACTGAAAATAGTTTATTTTAATTTTAATAAAAAATAATTTAATTCTTCTTATAGTTTTAGTTTAATTAAGTTTAGTTTTTGGCAACATTCTCACTTAAAGGAAACCCCATGAAAAAAAAAAAAAGAGTTTGATTGAAGTATTTATTTAAATGAAAATTAATGCTTTTCATATTTCAACAAAAATAAATGTTATTTGAAATTATTAAATTACATAAAATATTTTTATTTGAAAATTACAGATAACAAGAAAGAAACAAAAGAGTGTTGATGTTTAATATCAGCCGCGTGGCTATGCAGAAATTCGTTAGCAACAAAGCTAAATAAACTAAATAATTCTCACCTTTTTTATTGGAAATTAACCAAAATTTCCCATTTAGAATATGCTTAACACTGAATTCTAAACAAATTTTATACTTACTTTTAACTAAACACATTTAGAATACACAATTAAAAAAATTAACTTCTCCATAAATTAAAATTAGTTTATATATAAACTAATTTATAACTTATTTAAATTTTAATTTTAACTTCTACATAAAATAATTTAAAATTATAAAAAATTTATTTTATCTTTCTTATTTTTTTATTCACAAACAAATTATAAAGATTAATAATCTATCATGTCTTAGAACATGTTACCATAATTGTGTATAGATATATATTTTCAAATTTACATTTAATGAAATAATTTCCCCTAAAAATACCAGTTAATACAGTTTTCTTAAAAGTTTTATGCTTTGGAATGTTAATAATAACAATAACAGTTTTCTTCCTCTTCTTCATTATAGGGGTGCTTAGTCTTCTTCTTCTTCATTATAAGGGTGCAAGTTCAAAAATTGGGAGTGGAGGAAGCAATTGCCTTACCTAAATGTTATAGTCTTTGTGACGTTGATATGTTTGAAAATTACAAATGGGGCATCTTTTTCTTAAACCCAAGAGGCAGTGAAAATGTCTCTTCATTCCAATGATTAACTTTTGGAAGCAGATTAGGTTTTATGATTTCATCCAAATAAGAGGTATAGTGCCACCAAACTTGAGATAAGAGCTACACCCAACTTAACATCTTATCCATTTTGAATCATATTTATTCGTGAAAACCCAAAAGTATACTAATTACTCACCAAATTGCTATGAATATGAGAAAAAAAAAATTGATTGACTTTTATGACATAATTGACTTTAGAGATGAACATCTTTTCCTCTTAAATTTTTATGTGCTAGTGTAAATTCTTTTTCTTTTTTTCGGTGATTCATGTACCGGAGTAGTCCTGAAAATATTATATGCTGAACTTTTGAAGTGTAACTAACAAAACATGTTACACCAGACAGTCTACAATGTTACTCTCAAAGCACAGACAGTTTCAACAATACCAATAGTGATATTTGCTTTTTCTTCACAATGTTTTGAGAAAAGAAATACTATTAACTAGACCACACATCATCATTTTCCCACAAACAACCATGTAGGAAAGCAGAAGACACAAGGCACATGCCATGATTCCAAAGCTAAACGCCTTCCTACCTTTGTTTATAACTTAGCACAGACTTTTCAGGTTAATGCCACACAGAAACCCCAAATATTGTGCCAACTTTTGCTTCTTCCCTCGGTAATTTAAATGTTTAGTTAATTGGAATTGACTTGAACTAGTGTATCTGTCATTGTCTACTCTAAACACAAAAACCAAAACATGTGTTGGAGAGGGGAAGCTTGGAAAAAGGGAAGAGAGAGGACGTTGCAACTTTTTAAAAAGTTAAAGCTAAGGAAGCAAATAGAGACTCAATACTGTGGAGAGAAGGAATAAAAAATCATCCAAATGATAAAGAAATAGGCACAAAATTTTCACCCATTCAGGATGACAAACATTCATTACTCTAGGTATATTTCATCTTTACCTTGTAATGTAAAAAAATGTCACTTTCATGAGCTAATTACACCCTTCTTCACAACAAAATCATCTTACCTAACTACAAGAATTAGACTCTTTCCCTATCTGCTAAAGTCTAATTACCAGAAATTTTCAATCTTTTTCATCCAAAAGCTATATATAGCAACAATCCATTGCATGAACAATTATGCCTCCTCAGTCAATCGTCTTCAACTGTCAATAATCTGTGCAGGAAAATGATGTTGTAAGATGACAGGAGCAGAATATAGAAATCAGACTTCAAACTGAACTAGTAATATTAAAAACCATCCATTCCATATAGTCATGCACAACACATACCATCATGTTTCTTCTTCAAACTCCTAGCAAACAACAAGCATATAACCAGAAACGCCACCCCAGCTGCCCCTCCTAATATTATAGCCACTGTCTTCCCTGCATTTTGCCCTGCCATTACATCAATTAGCCACAAATCACTTCACAATCCAAATAAAATCCACATTCAAGAAGTAAAGTTTAACATTAGACATTGCATTTGAACAATGGAACAATTAGAGAATGGTGCACAAAACTGAGCTGTGTGTATGTGAAATTGAACAAGGACAAACAAACACAAATTCAATATGCCAAGAGAAATGAACACAGTCTCTTCTGCCAATACTATCTCTTTTGGTGTTTAGGTATTAGTTATTACCAGAAGAAGAGGAGGAGAAGGAATTAGAGGATGATGAAGCTGCAGATGAAGAGTGTCTTCCTGGAACCCCATTAGGATAATAACTATAACTAATAAAGCACTTGTGCAAATAGACCTGGCCTGAAATGGAACTGCCACATTCTACCTGAGCCCTCTGTACAGCATTTTTGACACACTCCCCACAATCAGAATCACCAACATCTCCTTCACACTGTCCCATCACATACAAAGACTGGTAGCTGGTTGCATAGAAGCCATGACCACTCACCACCCCATTTTCCATCACAGAGAAAGCAGTGTCCCTCCTCTCCTCAAACCCTCTTCCAGCAGCATTGGTTGCCCCACAAGTCTTGAACAGAATTTCCATTCCCGAGATTTGTGCAAACCCAGCAACCTCGTACAGCATGTAGCAACCTAGGAGCTGGACTCTAGCAGCTATGGTTTTGCCACACAATTTGTCAGACAAGACTGGGAGTCCGCTTACACAGTTATAGCAATCAGAGTTGGAGAGGTCCCCTCGGCATTGGAAGAGCCCAGTCATGGAGGCTTGGCCACTCCCAGTGGTGGCCTTAAAGAACTTGGTTTTAGTGGATTGTGAGACCAATGAGCCAAACAGCGCTGAAAGGGCTTGTGAGTATACCCCATTTGGATCTGTGAAAGGTTCCTTTGAGCAGCCCTTGTAGACCAAGGTGGTGTAATCAGAAGCAGATTCAGCAAGTTTTGAGGGCAAAATCAGGAACAAAAGAAGAAACAGAGACTTTAAAGGAAGACCCATTTGGGTGTGTGGTGGTGAGAGATGAGAGGATCAAATCATGACAGTTTTGGAGGGGGGAAAGGGAAAAGGAGAAAACTTGAAGGGTGTGTGAATGTGTGATATGGGGAGATTCAGAGAGAGTGTGATTAAGGAAATGAAGAATGAAGGGTTGTGATTGAAGGTTGGATTTTTGTTCTGCTTTTTGGCTGAATCAGGAGGGAAAGAGATTTGGGAGGCTGTGGTGGAGTGAGTCTGTGTCCTTGGGATTCACTTTCCTTTGGATGTGCATAAGGACACTAGCTGGATCATACATACCATATATACTCTCTTTCTCTCTCTATCACTGCTTCTTTTTTAAAGTGTTTTATATTACAGAAAATGGGTTTTCAAAAGAGGGTTTAAGTTTTTTGAAAATGGTGAATAGTTTTTTATTATTTGAAGAGAATGAGAACAAAAGTGGTTGAATTAATTAGGTGTTAAAAGTAGTGGGGAGAAATATTCCTCCTCTAAGTGAAGGTCTTGGTTTTGGAGTGCATGAAGAGTAAGGAATCTGGTTTTGATAGTAGAGAACAACGTGCTAGTTTGACCGTAACACATTCTGCTTTATCAACCATCTCATATTGGTTTGGGACTATTGAAAAATGAGTATTACCCAAGATATTCAAATTTCTAACCCTTTAATTGCAAAACAGAGTAAAAAAAAAAATTAAATACAATTTTTGTTTCTTCCTTACTGACTCACTGCAAATTCAGCGATTTATATTACTGTTGTTTGTAAAAGAGACGGCACACATCACAACTATATGAAAATATGGTTGGCCAAGATGAAAATAGAGAAGTTGACGAATTGGAAAGGAGAGTATAGCTGGCACATTTAAATTTTCGATTGAAACAAATTCAATTCAGAGAAGGGCGTGTGTTATTGTTGGAGTGTGCGGTGAGTTGCAGAAAGTTCTGCCACTTAGACTACATTTTTGAACAAAAATTATTCTAATAAAATCATAATTTATGTTTTAAATAACTTAATAAAATTATTCTTCTTAATCATTTCAAATGCTATATCTGACTTAGATAATAGTTAATACTCACCATTTTTATATTTATTTATCCATAATCATAATCTTATATACTACAGCTTTTATTTAATGAATTACTTCATAATTTTTAATTTGAAAGAAATTTTAATCAATAATAAAAATAAGTTACAAGTACACTGTTAGTGTTACTCAAGATATTGTACACTGATTTAAGTTTTACACTTACATAATGAGTATAGGATCCATGGGAAGGTATCATATTCATTTGAAGCAAGACAAAATAATAGAATAACAAGTTACATAGATTCACAGAAATACTTTTCAAATCATGGAATATTGTTAGTTTATGTGGGTGAATATATGACTAAATGATTAAATTTATCGCATCATGTTCTTTTGTAGGAAGAAGTTCAGTTAACGATAAAACTTATTAATCATCACATAAAAAGACATAAAAAGTAAAATTGAAAAAAAAAATAAAGTTTGTAAAGAATGAGTAAATTGGTTGAAAAAGAAGTTAATTTATAACAAAATATTCCACACATACTAGTGTAAAACCGTGAAGTGAAGTTGTTTTTTCAAATATTAGTTAAAAAAAATTCATGCAGGTATAGGAATATCATATTTACTGACATATACTTTTATAAAATTAAACTATCCTAAATAAATACAGTAAAAATATAATAATATAAACATTATGAATCTATAACAGAATTAATAATTTAGACCTAAAAAATAACTTAAATTAATTTATGTTTCACTTTATCTCCTTTTTTTTTCTATTTCTCCACATGTTCTTTCAAAATCATTCTTATAACAAAAACATTATTCTTAAAGTCTTTTCAAAGTTATTATTTTAGTGTACTTTAAATATAACATAAAATATTACATAATTTTATACTTTTAAAATTTTTAATATAATAATTATATAATTTTAGGTAATATATATAGATATATAACTTTATAGTTCCATATAATAATATAGTTTTATAATCTACATAATTTTATTATATAAATTATATACTTAATATATTCTATAATTATTTTATGTGTATAACTTTATATAGTCTTATAATTATATAATTTTAATTTTATAAAATAAACTTAGTATAAATATGTAATTTTAAAACTTTTTAAATTTTGTATCAACTATAAATGCACATAATTATGTACTATATAACTATATAGTTTATAAATTACTAATTTAGTTATAAATTTTAAGATAATATATAAATCATAATTATAAATTTAATAAATTATATAATTTTATATAATCCAAAATAAGTATTAATTACAATGAAAGATTATTGTAATTTAAATTTATTAAATAAAATATTTTATTAATAGACCAGCACCTTATATATAATTATAATATTTTATTTTTTTAGCGTAAATCTAGTTTCTTTAAAAATTAAATAAATATTTAAACAAAAGTAAAATAATATATTGTAATAGAAATTAATAACAATAAATTAAAATATAATAAATATATTTCCTAAATTTTACTTATAAAAGATATTTTATTATTTTAATAGAATAAATATTATAACTAAAACTTGGATTTAACTATAACGTACATAACCATTATCCTATAAAAAAGTGTTTGATGTAAATTTTCAAACTAGATGTACACACTTTATTTAACTTGTCAACATTTGATATTTTTATTTATGTGATTAGATTATTACTGATCTCGTCATACATATCACACCATGGTTATTGTAACTAAGTATCACTTCACTTTATTTCTCTCTATATGCTTTCTCACAATTGAGAAAAATTTTCTCCTTTAAGTAGTCTCACATCACTTAATTAAAATACTTTCAAATACCATAATTAGTTCAATCTTTTCATTGCTCAAAACTCCTTCCAAGCTTGAACTCCCATTGCTTGAACATATTTACAATGCTTGAACAATATGCTTATTGGGTCACTTCCAACAAGTTTCAAAAACATGAAACTTATTGTTTCACCAAAGCTTGAGTGACTAGTCATTGTTTAAGCTCCCTATCCTAGTTGTATTGTTTTTAATATTTCAAACTCACATATCACTTTCATGTTCACCCTTTGAGCAACCACACAATCACTTGAGCAACATTACTTATAAAATGAGAGAGTTGTTTTAGTCTCTCTTACTCAAACTAAAAGGTTTCATTTATTATCCTTCAATTGTTCCAATCACAACATGTTTTATATATATAAATAATTTTATATTAAGAGCCCCTTGTAGGTAGGGTGCCTACTAGCAAAAACTTTTTTTTACACTTACACAAATACAATAGACTTATAGGTAAGCCACCAAATGTCAAACCCTATACCAGCAACAGGTCATTTCTACAAAACACCTGAAGAGTAAAAGACAAATTTATTTGAATCAACACTCTAGTAAGTCTACTTTTTGTCCCTTACATTTTTAACATTGGAATATGATAACACAACAAAGTCATAGTATTTTCTAAACTTAGATAGTTAAGAGAATACAAGTTTTAGAGGTATAGAATTCTAAACGAAATGAAGAATAAACATGTATACTCTCTTTATAGACTTTCTAATCTTTATCCATTTAAAATTTATCTCCAAATAAAAGTTGAGTCTTATTCATTTCTTTTATTCTCTTCAAGCTCCATTGTAGAAACATTAGTTTTCATATCTCATAACATTTTGATCATATTGGTCTTTATACCTTTGAATTATTTTATCTTTTGATTTTAACTCTCACCAGTCTAAACATCAAATGATAAATTCTCTCAGATTTGAACCTTCTCAGGTTTCTAATACATGCATTGGATTTTATATGTATTTCCTTAACTCTCAAGAAACACATTATGCAACCTAAAAAGATCATATGGTAAAGCAATCTCATAGCTAAATGAACTCATCTTAGGAGCATCTGATATAGCCCAATAAACTTAGGAGTAAACTTTTTTTATTTGACTGGTCGTCCAACACTTGTAGTAAGAAAAACTCGTTTGATCCTAAGGGAGTCAATATAATTTTTTATTTTGTTTTAATTTTTATTATATTTTTAATTAAGTAGTTGAATGGTCAAATGGAAAGATAAAAAAAATCACAAAGGTTAAGCATGTTTTCACCATAATACAAAGGATCTTATTTGATTTAGCTTATAAAATGATGTGCTTGTAATGCAATCAGGCATACATAATCCTAAAAGAAAATTGAGTTATTCTTTGTGAGAACTTTATGGAGTTTTGAGTTATAAGAACTCAAATTTGATCATATGAGGATAACTGATATAATTTTTAGGGGGGCAATTAATTTTTATTATGTTATAATATGAAAAGATAAAAAAAAACTACAAAAAAGTGAATCATTCATATTCTCATGTGAAAAAAAAATAATGATGTGTGAGAATTAGGACAACATTGGTGAGAGTTAATTACTAGTAATCATTAAAGTTACTTACTAAGAATTAATTTAGAATTATGATTAACCTTCTTATCTTTCTTGAGTATAGGGGCAATATCATTCTTCCTTCTTCAAGCTGAATATCAGAACAATCCCCTCCTTGTTTTGTCCTCATTTTGGTATCATAGCTTTGTCACTTGGTATTCAGTGAGTTTATTTTTTTACTTTCATAATTTTATTTTTTTTTTTACTTATGACAAGTACAAGTGCTAAAATTGTTGTTCAACTCAATGCATGTCACAAATTGTTTGTTGATAATTTTGTTCCACAGATAGAGAGAAAATTGAAAGAGAACTTCAAGGAAAGAAGAAGGAAATAAAAGAAATAACAAAGATATATAGATAAAGAGAGAATGTTTGATGAGTATTGGAAAAGACATCTTGTAATGGTGATGAGAGAGAAAGAGACGGAGAAAAAGAAAATGAAAGAACTAGAAAAAAGAAAATTAGTGAAGAAAAAGAAATTAAAGAGAAAGAATTGAGAGGAAGAAAAATTAAAGAGAAGGAGTTGAGAAAATAAAATAAAATAAAATAAAATTGAGGAAAAAAGAAATTCAAGAAAAAAATTATAGAAGAAAAGAGAAAAAGAGAAATAAATAAAAGTTGCCAACAAAATGGAAAGAAAAAATAATAATAAAGATACTTTTTTATGATAATGCAAATATTATTTTGTCCACTCAACAATGTGAAGAAGAGTTTTTCGTGAGAAGTTTGATATTGATGATCACAGGTAGAGAATAAGGAAAGAAAAAGAAAATGTATAGATATAAAAAAAAAATGTTTGATGAGTATCAGAAAAGACATGTTGTAATTGTGATGAATTGTGATGAGAGAGAGACATACACATAAAAAGTAATACTGAAGAGCTAGTAAAAAAGACCAATTAGTGAAGAAAGAGAAATAAAAGAGAAAGAAAATAGAGAGGAGTTGAGAGAAAAGAAATTAAAGAGAAGGAGTTGAGAGAAAAAGAAATAGAAAATAAGTTGAAGGATAAGATCTTTCTTGAGTGTGACTATGTAATTTGACATTGTAGCATCCATGCATGTCATGCATCATCCATGCATGTCATTCATCATCCATGCATGTCATGCATGCACATTTTTATGTTAGTTATGTCTAATAATACACAATACACTTTCTCTTTATTGTGTGCCTTTCTCTTTCTTCTCATGTGTCACTGGATATCCAACCACTATTGAACCACTCATAAATATCTAGAACCAGGTACAAGTGGACAATCTTGGTGAGAGGAAGGAGTGTCAAAGATTCTAGATCAACTAGGGATAAGATCATTTCATACGATTTTGTAAGGTTAAATTAGACTTAAAAGTCCACATTCTTAAGATGGTATCAAGAGCTAATCTCGTACATTTACTACACTAATTTCTCTCAAACTAGATGATAATTATATCATCTCATCTGGAAACAACAAGTTTTGGCTACCATTAGAGGTCTAAAACTCCAACGATTCTTGACACTAATGTTCCACCAAAGTTTCTCAACAATGATCATGCTCTCTCAAACTGTGTAAGTGATGCCTATCTTGATTACGATCAACAAAATCACTGCTTGCGTCAATAACCTCAAACATCCTCACCAAGATGGTGGGTCTTAAATCCTCATCTTAAATTTGGTCTAAACTCTAGGTTTATTATGCTTCTCAAACTCGTGCTCATGTGAAAAAATTGAAATTGTAACTACAGAACATCTTCATACTTCTTAAATCTTTTCTTACTAAACATGATATTAAACAATGCTTATCTTGTCTTCATATACACGAACAAAACGACTCCATAAAAAGAAAGCATTGTCATATCACATACATGAGATTATCTCTTCTCGCTCGTGCTAATCTTCCTATATACAATGGGATGAAGGGTTTAACACTGTTGTTAATGTCATTAATGTTTTACCATCATTAATTTTTTAAACTATAAAAATCCTTATTAGAAGTTTTTCAATAAACCAATAAACTATCGGACTAAGTTTTTTAAAACCTTTGTTGTACATTTTATCCCTTACTACATGCTTATAACACCCACAAGTTTGATTTTCACTCTTCTATATGCTTGTTTATTGGATATAGTTCTCCACACAAAGGTTAGTTGTGTTTATAACCATATAGTAAAAAAGACATCACTCAACATATCGTATTTAATGAATTTATTTTTTCCTCATGCATTATCTAACAATTCTTTTAAGTATGCAAATATTACTAACAATCAACCTTCCTCGTCTACCATTCCTTTATCTGTTGTTCAACCTTCATCCATTTATGCTACTTCTAATAATTCAACATCTTTAACAATGATCAAAACATGTATTCTTCTACTACTTCTTCTACTTCAAATTCTTTTATAGATCAAGTCTCATCTTTTTCACTACAAAAAGGATCATCACATGTTCACAAGAGCTAAAGTTGGAATTTTCAAAACTTGTCTTCTTGAAGCATTTGTTGTTTCTACTGTTGTTCCAACCATACTAAACAAGATTTGCAAACTTCATGTTGATCCAAAGACATGCAAGAGAAGTACAATGCTTACTTCAAAACAACACTTGACCCTGTCTTCTCTTCTTACTAGTGTTGCATCCATAGGCTATAAATGTGTTTTCAAAACCAAATATAGTGCATATGGAACCTTTCGATGTCAAAAAGCAAGATTGATTGTCAAAGGTTTTCATTAACAACTCGGTTCTAATTATACTAATACATTCAGTTTATTAGTCAAAGCAAATACAATACACATAGTTCTAATGATTACTCTCACATTTCAATGGTTTGTTTATCAAATTGATATTAATAATGTCTTCTTATATGAAGACTTAGAAGAAATTATTTATATAAGTCAACCATCATGACATGAAGAAGTCTAGTTTTCAAGTTACATAAGGTCATTTATGGTTTTAAACAAACACCATGTTCTTGGTTTCACAAGTTAAGTGCTACCTTATCCTCCTTTGATTTCTCTGCAATTAGAAGTGATACATCATTGTTTTTTAAACTTTATAAATTATCTAAGTTGTCTGTTAGTTATATATGTTGACGATATAATAATTGCATACATATCTGCAGTTGATATACAATCTCTCATCTTAATGCTTCAACAGTTTGCTTTAAAAAATCTAGGACACTTGCATTACTTTCTTGGCATTGAACCTTCATGGACAACTGAGGAAAACCTCCACTTATCTCAAACCAAATAAAAACATCTGTTATAGAGAACAAACACAATCTCTTCAAAACCTCAACCTACACTAATGATATCATCTTCTCATCTCACACAAGATGAAAATGCTACTTTACAATATTCTTCAATGTATCATTTAATAGTTGACTAGCTACAGTACATCCTACTGACTAGGTCAAAACTTGCATATAATGTAAATAAGGTTTGTCAATTCATTCACCAACCTCAGCAACACCATTAGAAGACAGTTAAACAAATACTACGTTATCTTGAACAACCATATATAATGTAGATGAAACCTTGGATCGTGGGGTTTTACTACGTAAAAGTTGACATCTTTAACTACAAGTCTTTGCAGATGCTGATTAGGGGGGTCTGATCCAGATGATAGGAAATCTTCAACATGTTACATTGTTTTTCTTAGACAAAATCCTATATTTTAGTCATTACATAAACAAAAAGTTGTGTCTAAGAGCACCACAGACGTCAAATATAGAAATGTTGCAGCTGCTCTTGCTAATATCAAATGGATTTAGAATTTGCTTCACATGAGCTAGGTATCTCTTCATCAACACCACATATCTACTCAACTCAAATAATCTTGAAGCAGTCTTACTGGTCACAAATCCTATCATACACTCCAAAATAAAATACTTTGAGTTAGATCTATACTTTGTTCACGATTCCATCCAAAACAAACAACCGAATCATATCATTTTTCAAATAACATATACCTTAAGTAAACTACTTTATAAGACTTTACTTTCATAAAATAATCTTTATCAATAACCTCACTACTATTTTACCTTCATTCACTACTTTCAAAAATAAAATATTTTTTGTCAATAACCTCACCGTTATTTTATCTAGAATGTTACCTGATAAGACATTGTAGCATTGTCATACATGTACACTTTTATGTTATATGTTTGTACCTTTATATACTTTCTATTTCTATTATACTTAAAGTTAAAGTGATAATACACCATAAAGTTTATGTGTCTCTTTCGTCAATCTTTTCCTATTTCTTCACCTTATTTATATTCTCTTATAATTATAATTATAATTATTTTTTTCAACACAAGAAGCTAATAAATCTTTAGGCGTTGTCAATGGACTTTATAGACTTTTTCTTTTACCGTAGACGTTACGAGGATTTTTTTTTTCTTTCACACTCATTGGTTGTTTCATAATAAGAAAATTTTCTAAATTTAAAATTCTTGAAAATTGAATTTTTTTAAGAAGAATTACAGTTATTAAAAAAATATTAAGTTTTGTTTAATTGGTTAAAAATATTAATAAAGTTACTTAGAAAATAGAATAATAATGTTTTCGTTTTACTAAAATCTTTAATTTATTACTACTTCAGATGATTTAATAAGAGTACTGTAATATTTTTCATTAAATAACTATTTTAATTGAAAATGAGAAATGTACTTTTTCAATTTGGGATTCTTGAAAAAGTAAAAAAAGAAAAAATTATCTCTTACTAAAAGCCCCTAAAAGATAAATAGTACGTATTAACCTAAAATAAATCCGACGGGGCACACAATCTCTGTTTATTTAATATATCACTGTATGCTAAAACTAATGAATAATTTAGTGGCAAGGTGATAGGTGGGATTTAATTAGATGGATTTTTGGAATAATTTTTTTTGAAAGTCCAAAATAGTCTATTATTTTTTTCATAAATTAAACAAATTTCCCTTAACAAACTGGAATAAAATGATTATTAATTCTCAGTTGAGCTTTTGGTATTATCTGTCTATTTTATTTTTAAAATAAACTAATTTTAATATTTTAAAATATATTAAAAAAATTGATAATCAAAATGGATATATTTTAAAAAAACAATAGAGAAAGTACACTAAAAGTCTAACTTCACCATGTTTTAGCATTTTTTTTTCTAAAATACATTAATCAAAAACATGTTTCAATTGTTCACAATATTGACACAATTCTCACTTCTTTCAATTTGCTCCACGGTTGTGAAAGTAATAACAAAAAAAAAATAAAAAACCTAACACACGTTAACTCTATTTTAAATTTAACATACATTAAAACAAAATTCATATTGCTTTTATAAATAAAATAAATTCATAAGAAAATAACGAGTTTAGAATAAAAAATAACTTTTAAACAAAGATGTATACTTAATCTCAATTTATATGAAAACAATATCCAAATGAAAACTCAGAAATAATTCAAAAGTATATAATGGTGCATCTCACAGAATTGATGATTGTTATACACAAAGAAAATCATTATTGTGATCCTATTCCTTCTTTTATATTTTTTTTAATAATTTTTGTACTCTAATCACATTTAAGTACAATATCATGTTGAGTCAATTATAATTTTTTCTTTAAATAATGTAATTAAGCAATTTTGGTTTCTGAAGTGTCAATTAAAGAAATTGAATTTTCTAATGACACAGTTACGTAGTTTTATTCCTTCTGTCAATCATCCATTACATATTTAACGATCTTTTATAGAAATTTTGACCTTCAAAAAATAAATGAAAAAATTATCCAAATTGATTTAGTGGAAATTGAACCTACACTACTGGTTTTAATAACTTATCTTAACTGCTAAACTGACGAACGAAAATTGTACATGTATATATTATCTACTTCTAAATTAACAATTTTATGTTTATTATATATTATTAATATTGGTATTATCATTACCATTATTAGTACATTAAATAGTAATACATTAATTGATAATTTAATAAATATAAATAATTTAAAATATGATATAAATATGCAATTTCTTTCTAAATTATTAATTGAAAATATATATGATATACAGATAAATTTTAATGATCAAAATGTGTAAATTAGATTTCAATATCAGCAGTAGATCTCGATTGTCTTGACACTAGTGCTAATAATATTATTAATAAAACAATAATTCTAATAATATTAATATATTATAAGTGGAAAATAAATATATACTAATATTATTGACGGAGAATAAATATATTAATAAAATAGTAACCTTAAAGAATATATTATTATTACTATTATTATATTACGTCAATTATAACTAATATTATTAGCGGGAGGAGATTGAGATATAGGGTAATTAATTTAAATATTTTTCAATCGCTAAAATTATATTGTCATATTTTTCAATTTATATAAAATATTGAATTATTTATATCCTAATTTTGATAATTTATATTCATTAGATTACTATACATAATGAGATGGGGAATTGCTAGTATAAAAGAAGTGTTAAAAGATATTTACGTACCTATGAAAATTGGTTGGAGATATTGGTTGCAAATAACGCAGATCTAAGTATTTATAGACTTATTGTTAGTGGGCTCAACGGAGATATTGGTTGCAAAATAATGCAGATCCAAGTAGGTAGTGGGTGCAATTGTTGTTGTTGTAAGTAATGATAATCTATTAAGATTTTGAGAGTGGGCTGAACTGTTTTTAACTGTTTTTGTAAATGATAATAATCTATTAAGATTTTGGTGACTAAATATTTTGGTGACTAAATAGGGAATTAAATATTTTAAATAATTGAACATTTAAACACTGATTTAAATATGTAAACAAATATTTGTTAAAAGAAGATGGTAAAATATTAGAACGTTGTTACATAATTTGAGTACAATTATTAGAATAAGTTGTTTTTTAATAAAAGTAAAGGAATAAATAGAACATGTTCATAAGTAGATAGAAGACTGAAAAGTTCTATTTGGACTAACTTAATGAGCAATCAGAAATCTATGTGACTAGAATAAATTGGTGTCACTATAAGGCAGGTAAACACAATATTCCTAAAGGATAATTGAGTAGTCTGTCCCTACACTAAAGGGGCCACCGAATGGTGGGTCCCTAAACTAAATGGGTCACTGAATGTTGCATCCTCAAACTAAACAGGCCACCGAATAATTCGTACCTAAAACGGCCACTAAGTGTGTGCCTCTAAATTACAACGGTCATTGAATGGTGCGTCCCTAACTAAATGGGTCACCGAATTGTGCGTCCCTAAAGCTGTTACCGAGTGGTGGATCTCTAAATTAAAGCGGAAACCAAATGGTGCATCTCTAAAATGGCCAACGAATAGTGAGTCCCTAAACTAAACAGGTCACCAAAACACATGACGGAAAGGTGCATGTTAACAAATCACAAAACATGATCGAAAGGAAAATTTTAATGAATCGAAAAAACATGACCGAATAAGTGCATGTCAATGAAATCGCAAAAACATGGTCATAGAGACATATGTTAGTGAAATCTAAAAAACATGGCAGAGAAGAGACGCATGTTAATGAAATCGCAAAAATATAGCCAGAAAGATATAAGTTAATGAAATTGCAAAAAGATACCGAAGATGTACATGTTAATGTGTTAATGAAATCGCAAAAATATGACAAGAGGGGTGTTAATACAAAATTGCAAAAACACAACTGAAAATGCTTAATAAATGGAAAAAGCACAACTAAAAAGGTGTGTGTTAATTTGGATCACAAAAACACTAATAAAAAAAGGCATGCTTCCTCAAGTTTACAAAGTACAACCCTATTTTGTTTTCTTAAATGATATTTTACAGGTTCATGAAGCATAATTGATTTCGGTATATAAAATGACAGATTAATATGACTAAGTTCGTTTTATAAAAAGAAGTACTAATTAGTTATACTTATATCTATGATATTCAATTAAATATATGATTGTTGTAACACCCAAAAAAAAAAATTTATCTATAACATCTAATCTATCCAAAACAGTAGTTAAAACATAATGCATAATAAAGATATTTATATCGACCATTCACTAACATTGTATTTCAAAAGATTTCCTTCTTCATAGGGAATTAAAACATAACTAATTACATTTACACATTATATACATATAAACAAAATAAGATTTTTGTTTTTCAAAAAAGCTTTTAAGGCTGCAACTGGCTCATTCAAGAGCACCTTCCACAGTACCATCTGCAATATTACCTCCGCCCATGTATAACACGATCATCGTAGTAGAAACAAACACACACCACAAACAAGAAAGGGTAAGCTAGTAATTCAAAATATCTCAATTAATCTCAAATAATCACAAGTATACATCATTTAACACATAACAATCAATTGATAAC
>Ga0209700_104751_pt1 | contig 23945 bp, 38 predicted proteins | sample SiratroredBW_FD_187528 | JGI IMG/M metagenome (GOLD analysis project Ga0209700, IMG submission 187528) | Root nodule microbial communities of legume samples collected from California, USA - Siratro red BW (SPAdes) (version 2) | ecosystem: Host-associated > Plants > Roots > Nodule | place: USA...
GCCGGCACGGTATCCGCGCCATCACGGCGCCGCCGCGCCGGGTGCGCACCACCGACAGCCGTCACGACCTGCCGATCGCCCCGAACCTGATCGCGCGCGACTTCACAGCGGAAGCCCCGAACCGCGTCTGGCTCGCCGATATCACCTACATCCCGACCGCGGAGGGCTGGCTGTATCTGGCGGCCGTCATGGATCTCTTCAGCCGAAAGATCGTCGGCTGGGCCATGCGGGATCATATGCAGGTCGAACTCGTCTCGTCCGCGCTGACAATGGCCATCCACCAGCAGCGGCCGCAGGCCGGATTGATCCACCACTCCGATCGCGGCGTGCAGTATGCCTCACACGCCTATCGCGACGCTCTCACGGGCGCCGGCATCGCCGCATCGATGAGCCGCAAGGCCGATTGCTACGACAATGCCCCGATGGAGAGCTTCTTCCATACCCTGAAGACCGAACTCGTCCACCATCGCGACTACCAGACCCGCGCCGAGGCCCAATATCTTCGCCTTCATCGAGGGCTTCTACAACCGCACCCGGCTCCATTCCGCGATCGGATATATCACCCCGATCGAGATGGAGCTAAAAGCCGCTTAAACCCGTCCACTTTTTCGGGGGAGGATCAATCAGTGACCTCGACGTTGCTCAGAAGAGAAGGCGCATCGGAATCGCTCCAAGCTCGCGCCGATTTTGTGATCAGCGCAATTGCTGCAGAGCTTCCGGAGTCAGCTCGTATCGACTCCCCACCTTTTTCAACCAGCGCGCGTTAAGCATAAGCCTTGCAGTGTAGAACCCGCACAGTGGACGGTTGCCTCCTGGATGAAATAGCAGGCCGTCGCGTTCGATCAGATAGCCGTACAGCTGTGCGCTCCGCAGCGGCCTCAGCATTCCCGGTTTCGGGGCGGCCTCCATAATCGGCGTTGCTCCTTCGGGCGACGCGGCTCGGCTGGACAGGAGGTCTATGGGCGGGCAGCTGTACCGGTGAGCCGCTGCGAAAACAATGGCGGCTCTGCGCATATCGTTCCTACCTTTGGGGCGCATCCTGTCTGTTGGCGCTGTGAGCAGCCCGAAGAGGAACGGCGAATCGTCCGCTCTGGAACTGGAACCCTACTTATCCCGTTTTAACTAGCGGGCAGAACAAGGAGGACGAAACCATGCCAGTCGTACTGCTTTGGGCTGTGCCTACGGTTCTCGTGATCGGTGGCGTCAGCTACTATTTTCTTCGTGTCGTGCGCTGATCCTGTTGTTTTGAGCGTTCGGGCGATGCTTGATGGCGCCTAGGTCGACGCTGCAGCACTGCCGGAAGCCCAGCGCCCTCCCATTGCCCGGCGCTGGGCAGCTATTTGAAAAGGTCGAACCATGAAGCACGCGCTTCCGACAATCGGAATTGTTCTAGGGCTGATCGTGACACCTGCACTCGCCGACCCCTGGAAGGATGAGAGCGGCAAAGGCCGATGGGGCTACGATCATGGTCCTTACCGCGCCTACAACTACGACCGCGAGTACAAGCAGGAGTATTACCGAGGCCCCTGCAAGATCGAGCGTAAGTGGGGCAAGCACGGCGATTACAAAGAAGAGACGAAGTGCAAGGGCTATCGCGACTGACCGCCGAGCGCTGGAAGCGGCCTAGTTTGTAGGCCCGCAACTGCAAAATGCGGCAAAGGCCCCAGCCCGGGACTGGCCGGCTGCGGCCTTTGTACCCACAATCTTCATCCTTCGGACTCGCCCACGCAAATGCGCATCGCCGGTTCGTTTCCTGGAATTTCCGAATTAGGAACGTTCCTCATTCCTCCTGATTAGACGTGTTTGAGGAGGAAGGGACCATGGACGGACTGATTTATCTCATCGGCTTGATCGTCGTGATCATGGCGATCCTGTCGTTCTTCGGCCTGCGCTGAGAGAGCGACAATGGCTATTGAAACACTCATGCGGGAAGAAGTCATGGAGGGCGGCATGGCCGCCGAAGACCGCCGGACCATCCAATGGAGCTCGGTGCTCGCAGGCGCTTTCGCCGCCGGCGCGATGTCGTTCATCCTGGTCAGCTTTGGCGTTGCCATCGGTCTCGGCGTCAGTTCGGCCTCGCCGACCTGGCGTGATGCCTCCGCGGCGCTGGCGCTGCTCTCCGGGCTGTATCTGATCATCCAGGCGATCTTCAGCTTCGGCTTCGGCGGTTACATCGCCGGCCGGACCGCGCGCCCGGCGCCCGTCCTTGCAACGATCGAGGATGAGGGCGAGCGGCGGGACGGGCTGCACGGCCTGACGGCGTGGGCTCTCGCGGTGCTCCTCGGCGCCGCGCTGCTTGCACTGCTCGGTGCAGCCGCGATCGACCGCTCGCCGATGCGCAGCTCGGCCAGCAACATGTCCGCCGCCGAACCGCTGTTGAGCTATGAGCTCGACAAGCTGTTCCGCGCGCCGCGGCGCCCGCCCAACACCGATCTGCGGGAAGCCCGCGCCGAAGCGGGACGCATCCTGATGACGTCATCGAGCCACAGCGGTGTCAGCACCGATGACCGGACCTATCTCGTGCAGCAGGTGGCCGCGCTCACGGGACTTGCGGCGCCCGACGCGGAACGACGGGTCGACGCGCTCATCGCAGACTCGAAGACGGCCATCAACCGCGCGCGGCGCAACGCGATCATCGTCGCCTTCTCGGTTGCGGCCGCGACCTTGATCGGGGCCGCGGTAGCCTGGGCCGCAGCCGTCGCCGGCGGGCGGCATCGTGACGGAGAACCGCTGCCGAATTGGATGGCGAGCTCCAATCGCTTCCATCGCAACCCGCGCGCAATGCCGGTGCCGTAGGCCCAAAGCAAATGGCCGGGCGCGGGTGGCGGGCGGACAAGATTACGAGGTTCGCTATGAGGCGAGGAAGACGCGCCGCTCGGCTTCCGCCGTGAAGAAGGCGGTCAAGAAGGTGGGCAGCAGCCGCAAGAAGGTTGAGCGGCGCTTGGGCCGATGAGGGCGGTGGCGTTCAGGCATCGACTTCTTAGGAACGAGCGCCCCCGCAGCCAGTTCAATGATCGGTCTTGCGTGCCCATCCTTTCGCGAGACCTATTGCCAACTAAGCTCCAGCTCGTCCCCCGGCGGGCTGGGGCGTTCCTGTTGCGTCAGATTCACAAACTTGAATCCCAGAGGGGATGATTCTGCGGGATGAAGCGGCGTTTGCCGATCAGACAGCGGCGGACCCCTCGGTCCCAGCTCGTTTTCAATCTGAAAACCTCAGGCTGGGGCCGATGTGGTCTATGCCGGGCGCGTTCGATCAGTACCAGCCCATCTTGAAACAGAGACCAAACCAACCAGCGAGCGCGATTAGAGCGGCGATGTTGATGTACTTCTGAGCGTTCTGCATCACTGCACCGCAATCAAAGGCGCCCCGCCATGCGGAAGAATGGTGGTTGCTCGCTGCCCGTTCCACCTCTCCGGCCTTGACCGGATCAACAAGGTTCCGGTTTGTGGCGGCCGGTTCATCGCGGGAGCTTGGGGTTCTCCACCTTATGTGCTTTGGCGTGTTCTTCTCGACCTGCGGGACCATGCGGGCGGGGTCGGGCGCGCCCGGAACGCCCCGCGGGCCGAGCAGCTCACGCGTAATGTCATCCTCGGTTCTTTCCGGCTCGACGCCGTTGATGGGCCGCTGTCGCACGGGAGCGACCTTCTGTGAGCGCACTGGCGACCCTCAAGCCACCTCATCAGGTCTGAAGGTCTGCGGCTGACTTGGTGGCGGCATTTTGAAGGGGATGGGAAACGTTGTGCGCGCCAGGTTTTCCAGCGCTGCTCGTTGCTCGGAGAGACGGCTTTCAATGTACTCGCGCTCGAGATCGGAAAGGCGGGTCTTGAGCAGCCGGTGGTAGCGGTGGATGTTGTTGCGGTGGGTGCGCAAGCGGGCGAGCTTTACTTCGAGTGTCATCATCGTCGTCCTCGACGGTCTATGCGAGCAATCCTTTCAAAGATCGGAGGGGCCCCTCCGCGCAAGATTTTAGATAGGCTTGATCTTTTTTCAAGATGGGCAGGAAAGGTCGGGCGACGGGCCAGGGCAGCGTGCGGGGCTCGAAATCATAGAGAAGTCGCTTTACGCGGCGAACCGATCCGAGAAGTCGGCGATAGCGGTCGACGCCATTGCGATGCACACGAATGCGGGCAAAATCTTCATCGAGGGACGAATGCTCGCAGTCCTTGGCCGGTCGCCAAGCGGCATTTTGCGGCGCCACAACGGCCTGCAGTTCTGCAAGATTTTTTTCGACCACCTCTTGAAATGGCCGCTCGTTTTTCTAAGTGGTTTTTCGCCGCGAGAGCGGTGTGCCGGATGCCAGATCGGGTCCGGCATGGGCGCCGGGCCGGTGACCTTATGGCCTCAGCCTAGCGCTCCTTCGTATCCATCTTGCTCTTTGGAGGACTTGGTTATGAGGACCACCTTTGACTTCGCGCCCCTGTGGCGCTCCACCATCGGCTTCGACCATCTGGCCGACCTCGTCGACAGCACGCTGAGCCAGACGACCGAGGACAACTATCCCCCCTACAACATCGAACGCACCAGCGAGGATCACTACCGGATCAGCCTTGCCGTGGCGGGCTTCGGCGTCAACGAGATCGCCGTGACGGCCGAGCACAACGCGCTCACCATCGAGGGCGCGAAGTCCGACGGCGCCGAGCGCGAATATCTCTACCAGGGCATCGCCGCGCGTCCGTTCCGGCGCGTGTTCAACCTCGCCGACTACGTCCAAGTGAAGCAGGCATCCTTCCGGGACGGGCTGCTGGTCATCGACCTCGTCCGCGAGGTTCCGGAAGCGATGAAACCGCGGCAAATCCAGATCGCGAGCGGCGCTTCTCCTTCCTCGCAGATCGAGCAGAAGAAAGTAGCTTAGACTATTGAAAGCATCGAGGTGGAGCGCGGAACGTGGCGTCCGCGCCCCTCGATTGTTGAACGAAGGAGAGACACATGCCCATTCGTGATCTCATTCCCCGGTCCAGGAACCAGGAGCTCGCGCGTCGCGACAGTTTCGATCCGTTCCTGACGCTTCATCGTGAGATGAACCGTCTGTTCGACGACATGTTTCGCGGCTTTGGCGGTACGGGCCTGTCGCCCCTGATGGAGGGCCGGTTCGGCTGGCCCAAAATCGAACTCAGCGACACCGACAAGAAGCTGACGATCTCGGCCGAACTCCCGGGCTTGACCGAGAATGACGTCCAGATCGAAATCGCCAAAGGCGTCCTGACCATCCGCGGCGAGAAGAAGGACGGGCGCAAGGACGAAGGCAAATACTTCACCGAGCGCTATTATGGCGCCTTCGAGCGGCAGATCCCGCTCGAGGATGTTGACGAAGACAACGCCGAGGCGTCGTTCAAGAACGGCGTCCTGACCATTTCCCTGCCGAAGTCCGAGAACCCGCGAGCCGGCGCCAAGCGCATCGCGATCAATACACAGTAGCGACGATCACGGACGGCGGCGGCGCCGCCGTCCGCCCTCATCGATACCAATACCGTCCCTTGGAAAGGAGCGTAAAGGGAGGCATCCATGATCGACGTCAAAGCGAACACCGGCACTCTTCACCCTCTTTTTCACCCCGCTGCGCACTACGCCTCTCCGGCCGATGTCCTGAACGATGGCGAGCTCTCCGCACCGGAGAAGCGGATCATCCTGTCGTCCTGGGCCTCCGACATGTTCGCGGTCGAATCCTGTCCGGCCTTGCGCGAGATTCCCGGCATGGACCACACCATCCGGCTCGCCGATATCCTGGCGGCGCTGCGCCAGCTTGATGGCGGCGATGACGACCCGCCGCCCGGCGGCATTCCGATGCGGTTGCGGCGGCCATGGGCCGCCGCGCAGCAGAGATGATGAAGATGCCAGTCAAACGATTGCTGCAAAGCAGCAAGCTGCCGCCGGCAGATATTGAGAATCTAAACAAGGCTTTTTGCAAAGCCCTACGCGCGCTAGATTTGGTCAATCACAATGATCCGATCGCCGAAATGGTGGCCCGCAAGATCATTGCTATCGGCGCGACGGGCGTTCGCGATCCAGCGATGATTTCGGAAATCGCTATAAGGCGGTTCAAAACGTGGGGTGTCCCACCAGTGGACACCGTAGTTCTCCGGTAGAGAACAAAGTCACCTCAGTTGGCGGCCTCTGTCCGACGGACGGCGGGCCGCTCAAGCTGAATGCTTGCCTTCATCAGCCGTCAGCATCTGCTGATCTGGATGGCTTTCCGCCCCAGCAGGAGAGCGCCTCATAGCTCGCGCTCTATCGCGGGGTGGCTGCGGTTCTTGATCTTGATCCAGTGCTTCTGCCGACCGCCTCGATAAGGCCGATCGCGATGTTTGGAGACCAGCCCTTCAAGGCCCATCCGGCAGGCTGCCCGGAATAGATCAGGCTCAATCTCGCCACGCTCGAACGGCGCCACGCTGATCCCGTCCGGCCGGCGCGCCAGCAGCCGTTCGAGGTTCGTCTTGCGCAGGTGCAGCGGCAGATCGCGCAGATCGTCGCCGTCGATGGCGAGGACGTCGAAGGCGTAGAGCTGGACTTCGTGATCATGCTTGCGGGAGTGCAGCGCGTTGAAATCGGAGATGCCGTCGATGCCATCACGGCTTCGCCATCGATGACGAAGTGCTTCTGCCGGTTCTTGAGCGCAGCCTCGGCGATCCACGGATAGCGCTTGGTCCAGTCGCTCCCGTTGCGCGAAAGCAGGCGCACGCGCTTGTCTTCCCGGATGACCAACATCCGGTAGCCGTCGTGTTTCACCTCATGAATCCAGTCCGGTCCTGATGGAACCTGCTTCCCAGCGGTCGCCAGGCAGTTCGTACGAGATACGCATAAGCCGAAGATAGGAAGTTGCGGAGATTTTTACGAATCAGGAACAAGCGGCAATCGATTGCGTTGTCAGCCTACTCCGACCCGCCCCCTTGTCGGAGTGGCATTCGGAAATGCAGCGGCCCCAGCGAATGAACGCCGGGGCCGTTTTATCAATCGGCAGGAGGAACGGCTTTCTCCATACCGAGTCGAATCCAAGCTCCCGACAAATCCCAAGTCAAATGCCCGCCGTCGGGAGCAAACCGTCCCCAGGTTGGCGACCTCGGACCCCAACCTGAGGTCGTTTGCGTGGATAGAAAAAGGCCACGCCAAGACGACGATACTATCGGAAGCGGGGAACGCCCGCGCCTAAGCTCTGGGCGGAAGCTCAGGTGCAATCTCGGACGGGGGACTACTTTCGCCAATAGCGCGCTGTACTTCCGAGGCAGCACAGTAAGGTGCTCAGCAACTCTGGCGAACAGCTCCCTCTTTGTCGGGTCCGGCGCGAGGTCCCGAATGAGGGCGCATTCGGCAGCGTCGGTGCGGAGCTTTTCCAGCCGGGCCTGCATCCTTCATGGTCGGCTTCGCTGTTCCGTTGCGGAAACATTACAAATACAGCCTCGCGGCAAAAGTTAACATCGCGAGATGCCGGATGCGCGCTAGACATTTAGTGCGTGGCGCATTGGCCCCCACGCCGCGTCCATCGGACCGCCGGCCCACCCCTCTCCGCTACAGGGCCGGCTGGCCCGAGGGCGATTGCGCCAATGTTCGGAAGCGGACAGAGCCGAGCGTCGAATCGGCTGAGGCTGACTATGCTTGGCGTCCCCATCGCCAAGCACCTCCAGCGGCCTCGGCATCGACCCCTCAACCCCACCCAGCCGGGCCTTTTTCATCGCCAAAGAATGGCCGATCAGATGGGTTCTACCCTAGCGACTGGACGACATAGATCTGCAAGCCAACGATGAACGTGCCCTTGTCGTGGTGGCCCTCAGTACGGCAACGCTGATCGCGTCCGTGGCCTTGCGGTGTGTGCCTTGTAAGCGCCCCTCCTGATGCCGGCGCCAAACTCCTCGCCGGTGGCCTTCAGCGTGTACAGGAACGGAGCGTTGATCTTCTCGATGTGGATGCGGCCGTCCCGAACCGGCTCGATGCTGGCGGCAAGCTGGACGAGCTGGCAGGCGGCGGCTTCCGGTTTGGCGTAGGGGCGTTGCTCAACGTGTTTCATACGTCGTGTCCAGTGAGCTTGTCTCGTTCGGTGCGGGCGATCGTCTTCGCCTTGGCCTCGGCCTGCTTCCGGGTCAGCAGATCCGGCGGAAGGCGGCGGCTCGGCATGTCGTCCATTCTGACCGATAGCCAGCTGGGGGCTCGCATAGCGACCAAAGAGCAGTTCGGCCACATTGCGACGGAGCCAGTACAACGAAATACTTTCCGTCTTTTAACGGAATCCCAAGGCGAACTTAAGGATCAGCGATCCTCTTTAGGTCTGCTCTCGGGGGGATGACTGGCAGTACAGGATAGCAGGAGCAGAACGCTGATCCGAGCAGACATAAACGCGATCGGCACAGCTCCAGCCCATCGCGAAATTCACTCAGTTCTTCTCAGGCCCAATGCTTCTGCTGTCTGCGCCGTTAACCAACCAAATGCGCGGGCGCCACGTCTCCGATATGAAGCTACTTCGGCTCTTGCTTGCCAGCTAGTTCGCGAGCAGCCAAGCTAAGCTCCAGCTCTCAGATCTGTTCGACCAACTGCTCTATGATCTCTTCACAGTCAGATGAGGTCAGTGAATACACGCCGCGCACGCCAGTTGGTTGGAGAATCGTCGCCATCATGGCTTTTGACGATCATACGCGTTGGTCCAAAAATTAAGATCGTCAAAAAAACAATCACAAGTAGATGCGAAAGATGAACGACACGCAACGGCAAGGACTTTACTTCGGCTCCGTGTTACGGGCGACGCTGGCGCAAATGTTGCGGTACGCGTCTTGCGTGACACAAAGCGCTTGGCTTCGTTCGCGGCTTACGAAACAGTTCGTTAGCTTTTGCGTGTCTAGCTAGGAGCGTGCCGCTTACCGCCGACGGCACATTGGAATGGGAATGCCGGCCCCGGCTGTTTAACCCCATCCTGCGGCTGGGGCCGTTTTGAACTTTCCAGCATTGTTCAACCCGGTCACAACCATTTTTAGAGGCATTGCTATCGCGCTATTTGGAATGGACATCTTCTCAGCTTGATCGCGCGCTTTTCTATGGCCGCAATACCGACGCGGCACTCAGGCTGATGCGCGAGATTGGCCGAGGCTTTGGGCTGTAGGTCTTAGGCGCTGCTCGGCATTTTCCTGATCTAGCCATGCCGCACCTTCCGAACCCCAATCCCGTTCGTCCCGGTCCTGGTCCTGAACAGCAACTGCGTGAACTGCAGCGCCGTTTCTATGCGGTATCGGCGCGCCATGATCGTACTACTAAGCTGCGGTGGGCTATGATGGCATTGATCGCAATCGCTGCCATTTTGGTTGCCTATCCGGCTATTTGGCTCCTTGTTTCGAGTTCTTGGCCGATCACGACAACCCTCAGACATATCGCGTCCGCGCCCAACTGTGAGTTTGCCCGCTTAGTCGGCTTGGCACCTGCGAGACGGGGGAGCCCGGCTATTGGAAGCACCACGATCGCGACGGGGATGGAATTTCTTGCGAGCCATGGCCGTCACGGCGGGGAGCTGCTTCGCCGCGATTCCCGCTCAACAACGGCTAGACCAAAAGGCTCAACGGTCCAGTCGTTTCCGGCGCTCGCAACGGCTACTTCTTCAACAGTATTCCGATGGTTCGCGCCATTCGCCTAACCGATCCGGCGTGGCGGCCCAATTCGGCGGTTATCTCCGATGCGCCAACGCCTTGGCGGGCCAGCGTGACCAATCGTCGGATCTCCTGCTCGGCCCATTGCTTTGGCTTTGGCGTTTTCATGGTGCGGCGCTCGATCCGCACCAGTTAACCCGCGAGTCTAGTTGCCAACACTTGGGAAATTTACCGGTGGGCTCCCGGCCTTGAGGCTGGCCCTCGCCGTTGAACGGCAAGCTCGATGCAAGCAAGATGCCTCGCGCCGTAGCGACCTTATCGTTCGGCCCCCACCAACGTCGGCCTGTGAGCCGTCATTGTGATTGTCGGCTATCGGCCGTAAACCGGGCGTAGGGCTGGGCTTGCCACGACCGCCGCTTGTGACTCATAGCGGGCATCCCGGTGGGATGAGCCGTTCCCCTAGGTTGCGTTAGGGATTGTCCTAAATCGGTGCTCGCCGAGCGTTCCGGTTACCGTTATCGGCTCGTCTGGCTCAAGCCGTCGCCGCACGACCCGGACAGCGTCGATGTAGGGATAGCGCCAACACCACGAGCGTCATTGACGCGGGCGGGCGGCTTATGGGCAGACGACAATGACGACGCACGCACGCAAGCAAAGAAACGAGACTCAAATGCCTGCGAATGCAGATGACCAATGCTGCGTCTACTACATCAGTGACGCGAGCTGCACCGGACGGTTACATCGGCATCAACTCCAATCAGACGCGAATAAGAACGCATGGCTGAGCTGCGGGGCGGGCAAACAAAAAGCCCCCGACAGGAACCCCATCATGGGAATTCTTTGGGGGCTATTTTTTGGCGAAGCTCGTATTCAAAAAATGCGAGGCTTCTATTTGCACACCCGGCCCGGTTCGTCTTGCCCGGCTGCTCCTGTTGTTATCCCGTTCTCAGTCGCCACAGCCCAGCTTGGTCAATTGCCGTAAAAATCACAGGACACGCACATATGACCAGCTTTATCAAAGTTCTTCTTAGCATCGTAGCCTGAGTCGCGCAGATTCCGCCTATAAAGTGCCGAAGCAGGCTGTTCGCCAAGACTACCGCCTGCTGGAACACCAACAGCCGCCATGCTTGATCCAACACGGTGCATTTTATGGAATGATGAACCATGACGCTGACCAGCATCAGCTGATACGACACCAACAGCTAATATAGCTGCAATAAGAAGCGCGGTCTTCATGATACACCTCCTGTAAGGCAACGTAGTTGTTGCCAAAGCAAGGAGCGCGCGTGCTCGATCTCGAGCCAGCGGTCTCCAATACGATGTAAGATGATGGTCGGAGCGCGGATTGCAGACACGGGCCGCCCTCGGATGCGCCAAACAGAACCGCGCGCTCTGAACCGACTTTCTCCAAAATCGTCTGCACGTCGTGCATGCGTTGCTCAAGGGTGAAGATCTGCGATCCTCGGTCTGACATTCCGGTGCCGCGCGTGTCGAAAATGATAAGGCGGAAGAATGATGCCAGGCGACGGAAGAACGCGCTGCGTTCCGCCACGTGCCAGCTCGCCTCAACGTGCGAGACGAAACGCGGGACGAATACCAAATCCAACGGTCTATTTCCAAGGACCCGATAGGCGATGTGAACGTCATCGCTCTTGACGTAATGAGTTGCCGGTGCGGCCATAAGACACCTGATCCGGACTTGCTCCGTTCGTCAGAGCCAAAGATACTCCTCGCGGGCAACCGTGCCAACCTGGCGCGACAGCGTCCGCAGTTGGCCCTGAGCCGAACATGCACCAGCCTAATTTCCATGTCGGCTGTCCGCAGAAGACCCGACATTGGCCCGTCCACCGCCGCTCCCCGGCCGGCCTCGTAAGCTCAACTGACGAGCTGCCTCGGCAACACCATCACGATATTGATCTCGCGCTCCAGTATCTTTGAGGCAATGATCGATATGTGCAGCGCGAATTCATCCTCGATCTTAGCGGCGGTGTCCTCGTCCTTGGCGTAGACGAACAGGATGTCCCCATCGACTTCATCGAACCGCACGCCTGCGAAGAGGCGGTCGAACGTCCTTGCGCCGACCATGAGCGCCATGCGTGCTTGGATCGCTTGGTCGTGGATATCGGTGAGTTGCATACGTCGAATATGGGGCCGAAGCACACCGGGACAAGTGCTCAGAACCTTGTGCTACAGCTCGATCTTCCTTCGGAGCCACTATCACGACTTGAGCACGTTCATCGGGCAACGGCCGTTGCAGCGTCTTGACCTTAATCCCATGCCGCGCGCATCTGAAATCGTGCCCGTTAAGGAACTGGTTACTAGTCACTGTCACCATTTGCATATTAGGTCGCCATATGCGGCGGCACATTCTGAGAACGGTTTAATATTTCGGCACGCCCGGTTGGCGGTCACTTGAAGGAGAGGCCCAATGTTTAAGGGCTTCACGGTGGCAGTTGTGGCGCTGGTCAGCACGGCGCAGCTAGATCGATATCTAACCAATGATCGGTACACCGGCGCGGCCACGGATATGCTGCGGCAAATCGGGCGCGCATTTGGGTTTTAGGTAATTCTTTGGCGCGGAGGCGCGTGATGGACATCTCATGGGCTGATCTCGATAGCGATGAACAGCGCACCATTGCGGTATTGGGAGCCGGACTTTCCATTGAACTGTGCGACCCTCTTGCCCTCATGACGTTAAGGCGGCTCGGTCTAATCATAGGGTCCCATTTGACGGCTGCCGGACACAATCTGCGAAGGGATGCCGTTGTGAAGAATGTCGCGGGCTAGCCTTGCGGGCTCGGTCATTGGGACTAGGGTCGGGGATGCCAAACGCAATCGAGCTTATTGTAGACGGTTACGTTAGCCTGAACGACAGGAGGGCTCTCGACGATTTGCGCATACAGCGCCGGAAGCTGGCCGTGGACCTGAAGGCACGCACCGGCTTTGACTGCCGGACAACCATTCAGCAGATCGAGGAAGATATCATCGTGATTGAGGCTGGGCTCGCTCGGTTGGATGGCGCGGCGACGAGCTAAGCCGCCGACCTGCTCGACCTAGATCATCCGCTCCTTGGCAACCCGCAAGCTGCGGACGTAATAGCCGTGTGCCTGAATTTCGTCGCTGACCCTGAGAACTCGTTTCCTGCTCTTGCGCCACTTATGTGCAGAGTAAAGAACGGGAACGGGAGAGCCTGTACCGAGAACGAGCAAGTCGCGCTTCTCATTGCGATAGACATCAAACACTTTTCGCCCCCACTGATTATATCGAAGTAAAACACGAAGTATGTTTCAGTCATTCTGTTCGGCCAGCCTACTACGTCGATTGGCTGTGCGGGTTGCAAATGTGCAACGCTCCGCGACTTCTGCTTCACCAGCAAAGATGCGGTGGAACGTCTAACCGAGAGCACCACTCGCCTCGGGATTGCACACCTTGAGTGCCACGGCGCCATAAAAAGTCGATAACGAGGACGAACAGTCGTGGGTCAAGTTTATTGCCGCATGAGAGGTCCACTCAGCCGATTGGCCATTACTCACCCAGCGCTATCCGGAACGCTGAACTTTCTGGTGCGTTGGAGTGACATCCAGACTGAAGGAGGGCGTTATGGATCGCGAGCATGTGAAAGGTGCTGCCAATAAGGCCAAGGGGAGCATTAAGGAAGGCGCCGGTAAGCTGACTGGCGATAAGAACCTGCAAATGGAAGGCAAGGCTGACAAGGCCAAGGGCGCTGTGCACAATGCCGCAGGTGACGTTAAGGATGCGGCGAGAGACGCAGCAGACGCCATGAAGAAATGAGTTCCGCGCACATACTGGTTTCGCACTCGCCGCTCTTTCTGGGCGGCGTTTTTGTTTGTGCTTCTGGAAAGAAAGCGCGCCGCGCCTTCGCCTCATCCACGGCGAGGTGCGATCGCAACACACCTCTCAACCGGTTTGGTGCTGGTTTCCAAACGCCAGAAAGGGGGGAACTCTGCACTCTCAGACGAGTTACAGAGCCACCGAAAGGAAGAATGAGAGATCGTGTGCGCGGTAGCGCGCGGCATTCTCTTTGATCGCATCGTTCGGCAGCACTTGAATAGAGAGGCGACAATGAAAGCACCACTTCTTCTTGCTGGCGCATTGATCATCGGATGCGCCGTCCCAGCACTTGCCGACGAGTACTACGTCGTACAAGGTCCGAGCCACCAATGCACGGTGACCACCACACGCCCGGCGGACAAGGAGGTCGTGACGCAGATCGGTCCGATGGCCTTCAAGAGCCGCGTGGAAGCCGAAGATCGCATCAAGCAGACGAAAGTCTGCGAGGAAGGCACAGTTGGTAGCAGTAGCAGCAGCACGACGGTCATCAAAGAGAAGTAATCGACGGCCTCGTTCCTGATCGAGTTTGGCGATTCGAGAAAGGTCGCGCCCCTTCCTGTCGGCGCGGCTTTTTGTTTGTAGACCACCTAGTTGGAGCCGCGGTTCTCCGGCTTCAACCAACCGCGCCACCGTACGTGTTTCGGATCAGCGGAGCGGGAAGCTGATCGAACAACTCAGCGAGCGGGAGCTTTAACTTGGCTGCGCGCGAAGTGACCGACAAGCAAGAGCTGCCGGAGCCTCGTTAGCGCGGCAACCGCGCCCGCTCGCGGGCGCAAGCGCTTGCGCCGCATGGGGTGCGGAAGTTGATGCTCGCTTTCTCTGGCCGCTAGGACGCAGGCACCGTCGGCGCTGGCCCCATCGGGCACTGGCACTGTCGGCCAGTCCTCCTATTCGAGCATGGCCATGGCTGCGTTTGCATCGGCGCGCCGTTGCAACAGACCAAGCTATTCGCGCTGTGCATCAGCCCTGACGCCGTCGGGCGTGACCTCATAGTCCTCGCCGCGATGCCTGAGCCAACCTGCCTTGACCATCGCGATTGCGGTCTCCTCGCTGCATAGCCGGTGAGTGCCGCCGGGGAAATACAGATTGCCATCGTGCGCGACTAGACGGCCGTACAGGTGCGCCTGCCTCAACACTCTGCGCATTCCAGGCGAGGGCTTGACCATAGCGGCTATCCAAACCCGGGTTGGCCGTATTCGTTCCAGTGCGCTTATCGTAGCGCGTTGCCGGCAGCGGGGAACCCGCTTCGACGCGGCGCGTGAACGGTGGCGAGGGGGTCTCCGCCCCAGAGCCGGGCTTTCTGGCGCTTGGCATCGGGTTGGCTCTAGGTCACGGATACCAAGAACTCAGCGGAAATCGGTCGGGGGGAACGTAGGTAGCGCTCCCCCGCTACCAAGATTCCATCGCGGTATCAGCTGGTTACTGAGATCGTCCTCGCTGACTACTGACCCCGTAGCACATCGGTAGCGCATCTGCGCCGAGTCAGCGCCAAACGAATCCTTGCTACGCAGATTGCATTCGAAAATCCTGCAGGCGTTGCTGAATGCCGCTCTTCAAGGATTCATGGAGGCGGCTAGGTCTCATGGGGCCAACGCTGAGCCGTTGAGCAGGCCGCTACTACAAACCTAGCCAGTTGCGCATGCTCGTCCGAGGTATCTGGAGGGACATATTGTCGGGGCTCGATGCCCAGCGTACGTTGAGTTTGAATCCTTCTCGCTCCGCCACCCGGCAAAAATGATCTCGTACTTGGAGCTGCAGACAGGCCAGAAACTCGGTCGTTTTCCTGCTTTTTCGCGGGCGGAGAATTCCCAGCGGTCATCCAGCAAAGGCCTGAATGAAGCCGGAGAACCGAATTTTCTCCGAATCTTTGAACCCGCAAAGTCGGTCTAGTACGGCATTTCTCAGAAAATCAACGGCTTGGCTGCGCGGCGGTTTGAATCCGCCTCGCTCAACCAAAATAGGAATCTGGGAATTTCTAGTTCGGTTTGCCGTTCGCGGCAGGCCCGCAGGATTGGAAGTTACTCTCGCTCAGCTCGGGCTGGCTCAATGGGAAGGGTTAGTGAACTTCCTGAAATTGCGGCCGGGGAGGACGATGATGGCTGCCAGGTCTACACTGAGAAGCCGACAGTCACTGAAGGCTCGCAAGGAGTGTTCATTGACGGTCCTGACACGCGCGGACATAACAAGAAGAATAGCGCGCTTAAAACGGACAAGAGCCGGATCGAGGCTCATATCAAACCGATACTCGGCGCGCGAAAGATCCCCGAAGTGGACACTCAGACATCGAGAAATTCCTGCACGAGGTTGCGCGGGGAGCGACGACCGGCGCAAGCATTTGGGGACCGTAAGAATCCGGGGACATCGCTGTTGCGCTGTCCTAGCGAGGCCTATGCGTCAGGCCATCTAAATCTTGGCCATCTCGGCGCGAGAGCCGGAAGATCTTCCTGGACTTTGTGCTGCCAAGCAGCCAGCCGAAAGGAATATCCTGAAGAGTTGGCAAGCGCTGGTGCTCCCATGGAAGGTTGAGCCGATGCGGAGGAATTCGTTCCATGGACGAAGATATCCTACACAAATTGGAGGGGCGCCTCGGACCGCTCCATGCGAGACAGCGATTGGCTATCGAGACGGTTCGTGAGGCACAGATCTTCGGCCACGGCCTTCTCTCCTTTCACATAGAGAACTGGTATCCGGTCCATTCTGTCGTCCGAAATGCACTCAAGCTGACCGGTCTCTACTGGCGCGGACGCCGAAATACAGAAAGCATTCTCGTCAAACGGAATGATGTTGTGTTCAAGGAGCTGCCACAGCTGTTCGACGGCTTCACCATACTCCACCTTAGCGACATGCACGTGGATATGAATGAAGCTGCCATGCAGCGCCTTATCGAACTCGTCGGCGACATGCGCTACGATCTATGTGTTCTAACCGGGGACTATCGGGGGAAGAATCTTGGACCGTTTGAGGCTACCTTGAACGGCGTTGCACGAGTGCGAGCTCATCTAAAGGAGCCCGTTTATGGGGTTCTAGGCGACCACGATACCATCCAAATGGTTCCGGGGCTGGAAGCCATGGGAATACATATACTGCTTAACGAGAGCGAGGTGATCGTGCGCGGCGATCAGCAAATCTATTTAGCTGGAATCGATGACGCTCATTGCTTCAAGGCCGACGATATCGAAAAGGCTGCGTTGCAGATACCGTTTGGCGAGTTCTCCATCTTACTGTCACACACACCGGAGATCTATCATCCGGCGGCTCATGCCGGTTTTAACTTGTTGCTGAGCGGGCATACGCACGGCGGGCAGATCTGTCTGCCAGGATCTATTCCGATCATACTTGATGCAGTATTGCCTCGACGGATGGGGGCAGGAGCTTGGCGGTATCATGACATGGCCGGCTACACCTCTGTCGGTGCTGGATCGAGCGTCGTTCCTGTTCGCCTCAACTGTCCACCAGAAATCACCCTGCACTGCCTTCGTTCGGGCTAACGGCGGGCTAATATGGTTCGTCGCGCAGGTGGACCCGGAATAGAAAACGAGACAGAATTACCGCGCCAATAAAAAAGATCCCGACGCCAAGCGCGACGTCTGCGATCGTCAATGAAAGTGCGCCGCGGCATGCCAGCATCGGGAATACGGATTCGGGAATCTGATCGAGCCCGAGTACCTGGCTGCTGGGCGGAGAGTTTAGGCGGCGCTTCACGAAACTGGAGAACAAATCGCCCGCCATAGCCGCAACCGCCACGATTGCACCAATCGTCAGATCCAGACCAATAAGTGGGGCGCTTGCTGTCGTGACGAGGAAAGAAATCAAGATACCGCGGATGGTCTTCGATGGCCCAAACAACGGCCGCCCATCAAAAAATATGGTGCCGGCATCCAGCGGAAAGGAAAAACGTGAGCCAAAAATCTTCTTCGCAACGATCGGTGTGCCGTTCGCCAACGTCATTAAAACCAACAATTGCAGAATATGCACAAGTTGCATTTCTTCAGCTTAGCTTATAGTTGCATCCGCCAGGGTCGGGCTGATTCTAGCCTCATGGGAATACGCTATATCTACCCGAAGGCCGATCAAGGGGGCTAGCTGGTGGACGACGAGATTCTGCGCAAACTCGAGATCCGTCTCGGGCCGCTCCACGCCCGGCAGCGATTGGGGATTGAGCGAGATCATGAAGCGCAGGTGTTTGGCCAGGGCCTCACATTCTTTCACCTTGAAAACTCATCCTGGGCCGAGTGGATCATTCGAAATGTTCTGCGGACAATGGGGCTTTATTGGCGTGCACGCCAGAATGCAGAACGCATTCTTGTCAGGCGGAATGACTTGAGGTTCGAGAAATTACCGCCCCTCTTTGAGGGCTTCACCATTCTCCACATTAGCGACCTTCACGTGGATATGAATGAAGTTGCCATGAACAGACTCAGCGAGCTCGTTGGCAGCATGCAGTACGATGTGTGTGTCCTGACTGGCGATTATCGGGGTCGGACTTTTGGGCCCTTCCAGCCCGCGCTGGATGGTGTCGCGCGATTGGGAAATCATCTGAAACAGCCAATCTACGCGGTGCTCGGCAACCACGACACGATTCAGATGGTTCCGGGGCTCGAAGCCATGGGCATTCGCGTGCTGCTCAATGAATGCGAAACAATCGTTCGTAGGGACCAACGGATCTATCTGGCGGGGATCGATGATGCACATTTCTACAGAGTGGATAACATCGAAAAAGCCGCTCTCTCGATACCCCGCGGTCAATTCTCGATCTTGTTGTCTCACACACCGGAGGTCTATCGCCAGGCTGCCCATGCCAATTTTGATCTCATGCTGAGCGGACACACCCACGGCGGTCAGATTTGTCTCCCCGGATCCATTCCAATCAAGCTCGAGGCGGTGCTGCCAAGACGGATGGGGGCGGGGCCTTGGCAGTACGGCGATATGACCGGCTATACTTCCGTTGGTGCGGGCTCGAGCGTCGTTCCCGTGCGCCTCAATTGCCCGCCGGAAATAACCTTGCACCATTTACGTCGCACCTGACGCTCACCTAAGACGGTTCATCACGTACATGAGCCTAAAACAAGAGTCGGGGAGAGAAGTAGCTCGCCGAAGCGAAAACACCCCAATACCCGAGGCAGCTTTCGGCAACCGAAATTTCCTTCTAAACCCGCCGATGGCACCGAGGACGGGAAGAATGGCAACGTGCTGTCTGGCACTTGTTTCGAAGTTTGCTTTCCATGCTGAAGACCCCTTTTGAAACGAAGCGATCCAACAGGTCATAGGTCGGTGTCAGGTTTTCATCCTGTGAACGGACCACCAGTATGTGAGTGCCATGAGCGGGGGCACTGTCATTCAACTGCAATTTGTGCAGTGCATGAGTCTCTTCCTGGCAAGTGGACATCGGCCATTAGCCGACTCTTTCCATAAGATCTCATATCCGAACACGTCGGTAGGAGGCGAGAAAGCGGACGCGCTGTCGGTGCAGTTTGGCTGTCGGCTAGTGACACCCGAAGCGGTCATATTGAGGCGTGAGGCTCACAGCTTTCGTTGCCGTGCGTTCCAGTGCCTTTCAAGATTGACGATCAGCTGATCGCTAAGATGCAGGAAAGCCTGCTCGAAGGCGTAGGTCGTCAGATACTTGCGCAATGCTTCTAGCGGTTCGGTTTGCTGCCGGATGGCTTTCCGATTTGCGCCAGGGCTCACCATTCCCGATCCGACTGCGCGCCCGATGCACCGTGAGACAGCCAAGTCCATTTCGTCGGCCGCCACCACTTCGTTGGCAATCAGCCGACCCTCCGGTGTGTCAGCGTAGAACATCCGATCAAATAGAATTGCCTCGCGTGCCAGCCGCTCACCGACAAAACGCGGTAAGCGCATGTTCGCGGCACCGGGCAAGAACCCTTCCTTGCGCGCGGGCAAATTGAAGTAGGACCCCGCTTCGGCAATAACATAATCGACTACCAGCAGAAGCTGGCAGCCGCCGCCGATAGCGAACTTATCGACGGCCGCGATCCACAATTTCTCCCAGGTCCGTTCAGGCTCCTCGATCGGTATACCGAGGTGATCAGGTTCATCCTCGACTAGCACGCCGCGGTAAAGTTTGTTGTGCAATCCCATGCTTCTGAAGAGGAAAGACAGATAGCTCTGCTTTCCCTGGTAGATGCGCGTCAGGTTGATCCCCGATGAAAACACGCGCTGGCCTTGGTACTTCGGATGATTGACCGGGCTCCCCCGCAGCACGCCGATCTTGACGTCTGGATGCAGCAACGTCAGGTCGGTCGCGATCTCCAAGGGACCAACCACCGTATCGTCCTCGGAGTTGAGGTATCTTTCGTTGTGAATGGTCACATGGCCCGCTTCGCCTCGTACCTCGACACGAGCGGTGCCCAAATCGACGTGGCCAGTGGCGATAAACTCGGGCAGAAGCGCAAGCGATTCGGCTCGGGGACGCAACATCGAACGTATTAAGTGATGCCCCGTTTGCGCATCGGCCATGATTTGGCTAACGAACAGACCTTGGTGAATCTCGAGACCATCCTTGTCGGCCTGCATGCGCTCACTCTCGGTCGCCAGCTCAGCCCGAGAAGGCAGAATGTCGGGCCAGCGTGCAGCAGCCGCCCAAAGAAGCGCATCAACGCGAAGGGATTGTGTGCCTTCGCTTGTGAGTTCGCGATACGTCTGCACGGCATGACGACGGAAAAATCGCCACACAGCGTCGGCCGTCAGATGAACGATGGCCTCCCCAGCCTTTTTCTGCGTCGCGAGAGCAGCGCATGGCCGCTATTGATGGCAGCCCGCAATTCGGTGGCAGCGAGCGTCGCGATGCTGTGGTCGCGGGCGACCAAAAATGCTTCGCACTCGGTGCTCGGTAGCGCGGCGGAAAGAACCGGGTACTGCTGTTCGCGAGGAAACGAAAGCATTGGAGACCCTCAAGTGACGTCTGACGGTAGCGCGAAATGGCCCCCTCCAGCAATCTGACATTGTCGGTAAGGTGGCCTAGATACTGTCGACGGGCGGTCGTCTGAAAACTCCCAGTGCAGGGCGCTGAGCATTTCACTCTTGGCCCTGATACCAAGGGCCGGTCCTGATACTGTCCGCTGAGCGGGGCTAACCGGAAGCAGCCGAGCGATCCGTAAACCGGCGCAATTGGACCCGGAACAGACATTCTGAACGTGTTGAAAGTCGCGCGCCTAGAGCTTCACTAACTCGGCGGGGTGCTGGCACCAGCGCTGACGATGGCAATAAGCCTGACGCACATCGCGAAGGCACGTCCCTACGGAATGCTGCTCTATAAAGGCTGCGCCAGGTTCGATTTGGGTTGAGCTTTCGTTCCGTTGGAACCATCGGCATCCTTCGAAGCTACGCGAAACATTCTTCACCCCTGAAACTTAAGTGAATCGTGGGGCCTAAATCGAAAGGTCGCGATATGGAACCGACCAGTCGAGCATCGGACCACATCGACCGTCTGACTGCCCAGTCGATTGGCGACGAGGCGGGTAACAGGTTGCAAGAGGACTTATTTCTCGAAGCCTCGCCTCTGCCGCCCTACCTCGAACGTCTAGTCAATGACTTGCGCAAGCAGGAGCGTGTTCAAATTGATGGCGTCGGCGCGCCCGCTGACCGTTTCCTTCACGCCCGGCCATGATGATGCCGGACGAATTTGCGCAACTAGCGGCCCATTACAGCAGAGCGGCCGAAGAGGCTTCTGACTCGCATTCTCGTTACCAGCTTCAGATGCTGGCGGACAGTTACATGACGCTGGCAAAAAGCACGCTGGTCTTGGACCGATCCGGCAAGGTCCTTGAGATACTGGAGCGATCCCGAAAGAAGTAAGGCCGCCTCAGCTGGCGGCCTCTTACTGCGAATGTCTCCTGTTGGCCCATCACCGCCCAGCGGAATGGTCGTTGGGGTGTCGGCTGTCGGGCGTGGAGCGGAAACTGATTGCAGCGGTCTGGACCGCCGATTTTGACCCAAGTCGAACAGACGACGACCGCGCTGATGCGACACCGCACGATGCTCGGCCTGAACGATCATCGCCGACACAGCCGCCCGATATCCTCAACGAGTTCTAGCGGATCGAAAGGCTTCTGCCACAGTTTCACCCCCGCAAAGCGCTCCGGGATGATTTCGCCGCCGTATCCAGTATAGAAGACAGATGGCGACGTCGAAGTGATCGCGTGCGGCTCGGCGGTACGCTGCATCAAAGTCACCAAAGGGTCCAATGATACTCGCGCCGTGGGATTTGAGCGCTACTTCCAGATCGTTCGCCAGAAAATACTCGTCCTCGACGATGAGAACACGGCAACCGTTTAGCTTGTTGTCGCAATCACTCATGGCACGCCCCCATGGAAGAAGGACTGCCACAGTACAAAGGACGGGACTGCCCGATCGTTCCCCGACTAATGTTCACTTTTGAACTTTCCGCCCGGATCGCGTTACGGAGTTCGACGGAACCGTTTCGTTTCAACCGATTACGCGGAGGGGGAGCTGCCAGATTTGCCCATCATCGATTTGCCTGACCAAGCGCGCAACTTCCGAGCCCACTCCTCGGCAGCAGCGCCAGTCATAGACAACGGAGGGCGTGCCGAACAGCATTCTGCTGAAAAAGCCCTTTGCCCCGGCGCAATTGGTCACGGCCGTATCGCAGCTTCTCAACGCAGGCTCGCCGACCTAACAATCGAAAAGTACCTTATGGAGGCGCGAGGTCGCGCGCGAGCGCCCCTTAGCTCCCGGGTGGGTGAAACTAGCGAAGTTCGGTTTGGCTCAGATATGGTCTGCTGATCGGGCGGACCGGAAGTGACACGGCACCATTCAAACCGGCGCTTTTGACCCAGAGGCGACAAATCCCGATTGCGGCCAGCTCGTGTACAGCTCGCCATTTGTAGGTTAGGTTCCAAACTCGTCATGTGCCGCACGTAGCTGATCCGTCAGCAGGTCTGGAGCTGGTCATGCAGCCGATGAACGAGGTCCCATTCGAGACGACCCTGGCTGAATATGTCGAGGAAATGCTCGACTCCTGTACGCGATGCGGGAAATGCGTTGAGGCTTGTCCGAGTGTCGAGCCGGCCGGTATCTTGGGGACAAAGTCCGAAGACATCATCGGCGGCATCCTCGAACTCGTAAGTACCGGCAACGGTCCGGAAGCGTCGCGCAAATGGGCGCAGTCCTGCATGCAAAGCGGGGCATGCATCAAGGCGTGCGACTATGGCGTCAATCCGCGTTTCTTGCTTTCCATGGCGCGGCTAGGCATCGCCAAGTCGGACAATGAACTTGCCGCACGACGCCGGCAGGGCGTGGAGAGGTACCGCGACGGTAGTCACGGAGTGACCGTGCTTTCGCGCCTTCAGCTCGATACGGACGTGCTCGAACGACTGGGGCAAAAATCGGCATCGGTTTCCGCGCCCGTCGAGGCGCCGGACTTCGTGTTTTACACCGGCTGCAATGTGCTCAAGACCCCGCACATTGTCTTGCTTGCGCTCGATATCATGGATGCGCTCGGCATCAGTTACCAGGTGATGGGCGGACCGAGCCATTGTTGCGGCATCCTCCAACTCAAGTCTGGGGACGCAGAGATGGCCGGTCGTATGGGCTCGAGTACTATGGAAAAGCTGTCGCACTCCAACTCGGGGCAGGTGATCTCCTGGTGCCCGTCGTGCTACGTCCAGTACACGGAAACCATCCTGCCAACCGTGGAACGACAGCGTGGCTCCCGCCCGTTCGAGATGAGCCCGTTCATGCGCTTTCTCGGTGACCGGCTGGCGCAGCTAAAGCCGCACCTTCAGCGCAGGGTCGAAATGCGGGTCGCGCTCCACAAGCATCCCGGCGTGGCCGGCGTCGTGGAAGCCGCCGCTGAAATCCTGAAGATGGTCCCCGGTATCGAACTGGTCGATCTGAACCAGCCCGCGGTGGGCTTGCAGAGCGTGAATGTCGGCGTACTTCCAAAGCTCAAGCGCGAATTGCAGCTCATGGAACTTGAGGCGGCGCGCGATGCAGGCGTCGATGCCCTGGTTGCGGTATATCACTCCGATCATCGCGAACTGTGCGCGCACGAGCGCGACTGGCCATTCCGCATCATTAATATCCTCGAAGTGGTTGGCGAAAGCATGGGGCTGCATCGACACGATCGCTACAAGGAGCTCAAGATCATGCAGGACGCCGACCAGATTGTCGCTGACTGTCGCAACCTGATCGAAAAGCACTCGCTTGATCCCAGCAATGCGCGTGACGTGGTGATCAAGGTGCTGCTTGGCGACCAGCCGCTTCCCCTGAAGGCCGGCACGCTTCCGGTGCAGCGCGCGGGGCCTTTGGCGCCGTCATAAAAGCTTGATGTCGCCTATTGGCCCATCGCCGCGACATTTGCTGGAGTTGCACAAAGGCCGTCGAAGCGGACAGCGCCGACGACTTATGAGTACGCGCCCTTCTGTAATGGGCCCGATGATGTCAAGCCTCCCGAGTGAACGTCACGCCGCCGAGCTCATGCTTCTGTCCGTGGTCAACGCCTAGCCGCCACACCATGCTGTCAGAGGGAGCGGTGAGCCTATCTAGATGCG
>Ga0209700_104752_pt1 | contig 23941 bp, 10 predicted proteins | sample SiratroredBW_FD_187528 | JGI IMG/M metagenome (GOLD analysis project Ga0209700, IMG submission 187528) | Root nodule microbial communities of legume samples collected from California, USA - Siratro red BW (SPAdes) (version 2) | ecosystem: Host-associated > Plants > Roots > Nodule | place: USA...
ATATATATATATATATATATATATATATATATATATATATATATATATATATATATATATATATAACTAATATTATTTTTTGGTGAGGTAACAGAACTGTTACTTTAATTGTTTGGTAAAATTTTATTTTCATAATGCTAAGGATGAGAATCTCACTAGCTGTTTAGTAATTTTTTTATATTATTATTTATTAGTCAGTTTGGAAAAAACAAATACCATGTACTTTACAAAAGGCACAAAATATAAACATCTTTGCATTTTTGAATTTCTATGGTTACAGAGGATTTGTATGTTTAATTTTCATCTTGTCAATAACCTAGAGTTCAATCATAATTAATTATTTTATATACGCGTGATTCTAAAAGTGTTTACGTTGACAATATCAAAAGGTCGAAAAAACCCACAAATGCTAATTTTAATATGCTCCAAATATTATAACTATTTGAATCCATAGGAGTTGAGATTTTACGTGAATTGAATAATGGTTTGTACATAGGTGCAGTCAACATAATATGAAATATGAAAAGCAGAAATCAATAGTGAAACAAGGGACAGGGATACCTTGTAATACTATTTAACCACCTCTTGCTACAAATCTTTCCTATTCAATATGTATTATTCAAATATTAAAACGGATTAACCCTAATCATAATGAACTTAATTTCTTTTACAGGGTAAAATGGGTCGAACTCACAATGACAGATTACTCACTAGTATCTTCAATTATTACACATCTTCAAATAATGAAGGTTGATTTACAAAAAAATTTCATTTATATTATTTTGTGCCTCGGTGACAAAATAATTGAACCTAATTTCTTTTACAAAGTATTTGATGCCCCATTATCAGTGCAGAGTGCAAAGTACTTATTTCCAAGTCTTCTTTTTAACTAACATTCAATTAACCATTTAACTTGTAGAGGCAACACAAGTGGATCCTTTTGTAAGTATCCCTTACCAGCTTTCAAAAGGGTGAAGTGAAGTTCATTATCTTAATTTATTGCAAAGTCAATACATAAAATTAAGACTTGTTATAAGGAGGATGTTTTGCACCAAAACAGAGACTTTAGCACCACTGCACGTTTCTTTTCCCTACTAATTTTATTTTATATATCTAAGGGATGTAACCCATAGACATGTACAAGAGGGGATTAATGATCTAAATTTAAAGCATCTATACAATAATAAAAAAGTAGAAATTTTTAAACAATTAGATCCATAAATGAAAACTATAAATACATTTTAGATCATGTTTAAATTGTGAAAGTTAAAAGAAAATGAACATAATTATATGATTTTTTAGGGTTTAATTAAAATGCCTCTATTGTGACAAAATTTTCTCATCCAAAATCCAAGAAAATCAAGCAAAGACTGCTCAAACACAAGGGTCCACACAAGCTTTTGAATGTTCTTTTAGTTACGGCATTTTCTTCCCTTCAATTCCTAACTTTGTTTTGTTTCATTCCCTCCAAATTAGAAGTTGAAATTACAGTCACAAAACTACAAACGCAATGCAATGATGTGCACATCGAAGTTACAATGATGCAAATGCATGTGGTGTGTGATGATCATCTCATTTCATTTGTCTAGTTTGAACAATTTTCACATTCCTCCACAATTATCTTCCATTGTCATGCCGTGCTGGCTAATCCAGGAATTTATATGCATAACTTCGTTTCATCTGGGTAACAAGTTAGACCCTTTTTGCTTGTTACAATGCACAATTTTTTTTCCTATGCCATTGTCAAGTTAATTTACCCTTAGTTTTATAAGTCATGAAAAATTAATAATATAAGTGTTGGTATTATTAGTTAGTATCCCTGCACTTAAGTTCACGCGGTTTCCCAACTTCCATACCTTTCTTGTTGATAACACAACACCAATTGAGTTAAAATACAAAATAGAAGCAAAAGAAGAAATTACTATCATTATAAGTGTACCTTTTCTTTTGCTCTAAACAATTTTTTTTAAGCTAACCAACAAAATGTAGAGACACTTCAATCTACTCCTCAAAGTTGCATGCTTTCACACAACAATTTCGCTTTCAATTCATGTTTCTTTCTTTGTTCTAAAACTAATTAAAATTGAGACCATTAATTAGTCCCAAAATTGAGAAGTAAAATTGAGACCATTAATTAGTCGGAAACATATTGAACTGGGCTTTTACATAGAGAAATATTAACAGTCAAATTAGTGTCTTTTTAATGTGGGAAGTGGATTTGAGGAAGTGATATTAAACGTCTTGGTATTTATAATTATAAGTTTATTATTTATGATCATCACATAAAATGTGATTAGGCATTAAGGGAGCTGTGTTTTTTGCAGTTCTGTAACCGACACCTAATTATAAGCCTATTGATTATTTGCAAGCAAGTTCAAAGCCGTTTTAATACACTTGCTTGGGAGTCACATAATACTTTAATTTCATCAAAGTTAACGGATGAAGAAAGAGTGCTGTTTCTTTAGTTTACATTAAAACTTCCAACCTTATCAGTTTTTCTTTAATCATAAACATTAAGAAAAAGGAAAAAAAGGAGAATCAAAGAATACCTTAAGCTTGTCAGTTTAACTTTATGTATAGCTCACATTTAATTATGAAAAAAAAAAAAATAGCCACAAAGACTAGTCAATTCTCATATCATTTATTGTGTTTTTCTTTTTCCAACCCTTTAATTCTCCTTTTTTTTTTTATCCTCTATGGACATACTTTTTATCTTTAATCCCAAAGATAAAATACTTTCTCAGTGTTTATTTATAAGATCCTTTTTTCTAAACTATTCCTTTCTATAACACTCTTTGTAAATAAATCATAATTTTTTTCTTAATAGAATTTGGAAACAGGAACTTATAAATATTTCCACTATTTTAGCTTTCAATATATATATATATATATATATATATATATATATATATATATATACAGATAATTTTCTTATAACAAATTATTTATAATTTGTTATTTTCAGTTACTTTATATAATTTTTCTTAACGGTGTGAATTAGTTGAAGAGGGATTAAAGAAACTAGAATCTAATATATATTTAGGTGAAAAATACAAATCCGCTTTGTTTGTATAACAAAGAATATTAGCTGTTAAATTTAAATCTATGAACGAAACGAACGAAGTTTCAAAGATGATAGCTACGGGTTTGCGGTATAGTAACAAACCTTGTCCTATAATGAAATCATAAAAATTTAAAAAATATATTATATTATTTATCTTGCGAATAAAGTATTTCATAGAGTAAAACTATTGGAAGAGACGGGTGAAGCTCATAAATGTTATAAATATTGTATTCTATTGCTTCTGTTTATGCTTCGTAACGTTCATAATCTCTATCTATCTCCTCTGCTGTTACTCAGTTATCACTTAATCCAAATTCATCACGACTTCTGGAAATTAAACCCAAGAGTTCTTCTCTGCTCTCTGTTTTATGAATATTTTTTATACATGTAGCACTTTCTGACCTTGTCCATGGTGTTTCTTTATCCTCGTTTGTCTTTTCTTTTTACCATTTTTAAGGTGGTTGTGTGACTTTGTTTTGGGTGTTTGATTTAATCTCAAGATTTAAGGTTGAAGCGTCAGCGTGTTATTGTTATCTCCTGAGTAGTGTGTTTCTTAAACGTTGAACAAAGGAGACTTGTCTTAGAGTTTTCTTGAAGGCTTGGTTTAACAGCGACAGAGGGAGAAAAAAAATAGCATTGTTTGTTTGCATAAGAATCTGTCTCCCCGTGCGAGGGTGTTGAATTTGCAACATTGTTGGTTGATTGATTGAGAAGAGAAAAAGGGAGAAGGAAAGAGACACGGAGAGAAGAAAAAAAAGTGAAGGGTATTGAGATTTTGCGGGAAATTCGGTGCCTGAACGTCAAAAAATAGAAGTCTTTCATTGTGGGGGCGATTTGCATTTTCAATTCTCTGTCAAAGGCAAAATTGCAATCCCCACAATCTCTCTCTCACTCTTTTTTTTTTCGTTTTGTTTTCTTCTCCATCTGGGTGGTTGCCTCTGTTTTTCAGGGTTGGGAGAGAAGCTAAAATCTCCATCTTCCCTCCCTTCTCTCTATTCTCCTTCTCTCTCATCTATCGATCACCAAAACCATGATTTTTAGTAAAGGGTCAATGCATTCTAACCTTGATTGTTTCGTACGGTGTACCACACCCGTGGTTCAATCCCAGTTTCTTCCTAAGGTCTTGTCCTTTTCTTTTCTTTTCATTTTTATTTTCCCTTGTGACATGATCTTAGATTATGTTGTCCTAAATATGTGTCGTTTGTTTTCGTGTGTAGTCTGAGATCACAAGCCTTAACCGTTTGTGGCATCCGTGGGAGAGAGAAAGCGTGGAATATTTCACGTTGGGGGATCTTTGGAATTGCTACGACGAATGGAGCGCTTATGGAGCCGGAGTTCCCATCTCCTTGGCCAGTGGTGAGACACTTGTGCAGTACTATGTGCCTTATCTCTCTGCAATTCAGATATTCACCAGCAATAGTTTCAGGTAGATTACCATGAATTGAATCATTATAACTTCTTTACCCATTTGAGCATGAATATCTAAGTCTATACATAACTCAAAGAAATTTAAAAGTGAAACGGGGAAAAAGAAAAAAAAAAAAAATCTTTTTTTGAGTTTTCTGATAGAGTGCATCATTTGGGTGAGATAGATAATGTTAATTTGTTATGGTCAAACATTCACGCGGGTTCCATGATGTTGCTTTTGAAAAATGGGTTGTTGAGCTTTTGTTTCTGCTGAGTGGTTTGGTGAATTATTGTCTGCATCATTGTCAGCTTTATGATTTGCTAGTGATTTTTTACGAATTAATGCAAAAACTTGGATGTGTCTTTCAGGGAAGAGACTGAGTCAGGTGACTGTGAGACCAGGGATTCGTATAGTGATTCTTTGAGCGATGAGAGTGAGTGTGACAAGTTATGGAGGTGGGATGGAACTTCCTCAGAAGAGGGAGGAGGGTCTGAGCAAGACTCTCTCTGGCATTTCAATGACAGATTGGGTCACCTCTATTGCCAGTATTTTGAAAGAGCAACTCCATATGGAAGAGTTCCTCTCATGGACAAGGTGTGTTCTTGTTCGTTTTGCCTTGTTTAATTTTACTTTTGTGCTCTTTATCTTACTTCAGCATCTTCCATCTTGTTCATTAATGTCTGTGTTCTGCTTTTTGTGTTCTTAAAATGAGATTCCAACCAATTCATTAGATATGGATCATGGAAAATTGGAAAGCACTTAAAAGGAGAACTACAATTACCAAAAAACCTAGGATAACCATCGTGAAAGATGCATTCTTTGACTTTTCAACATGAGTTGATAGAGAGACTCATTTTTCATTTTTCTCCTCTGAATATGTCCCAAGTGATAATGGAAATTGTGCATATTCCCTTTTCTTTATATCTTATCAATGCATTTGGTATGCCTTTCTAGCATATGTTCTTCTCCCAAAGCTTTATTAATGTGTGTAATTTTCATTGCTCGGACTATAGCGATTGTTACAGAAACAACAAAAAATATTCGGGTAGCACAACCAGTAATGCAATAAAACAGCAAAAATATTCGGGTAGCATAGTAAGTAAGTGCAGAAAAGAATAAAGATTGGATTCTGACTTTCTGGGATGGTATCTTGCTTTCAGATTACTGGATTAGCTCAAAGGTACCCAGGGCTGATGTCATTAAGAAGTGTTGATCTTTCGCCAGCAAGTTGGATGGCTGTTGCCTGGTAATTACTACTAAATTTCTCTATCTAATTGCGTCACCAAAATATACTCCAAATTATTAAATCATACATTTGAAATTTATCTCAAAGCACATGCTTTACCTTAGTCTCTCTAGGCACAAAATCAGTATTATGATACTAAAGAATATTCTTTTTCTCAGGTACCCAATATATCATATCCCCATGGGAAGAACAATTAAAGACCTTTCTACATGCTTCCTCACTTATCACACGCTTTCATCTTCATTTCAAGGTATTTCCCATGATCTTTTTTTTCTGGAAAGGAAGGGGCTTTACATTTTTTTAATAACCTTATGTTTAATATCTGATCATACTCTAAATATCTAAAAAAGATACTTATGAAAAATAGAGAAAAAAGTTGAAACTAAAAACACAAAAAAAAAAAAAAAAACCACCTAAATTTCTAAATGTGAGGTTGACCCTAATGAATAGAAGGTTGTTACATTTCATATCAAGCTGTATTCCTATGATTATGTCTCTCTCACTTCCCTATTTTGGTGGGGCCATGGAAAGGTCCTTGAAAGTTTAATTTAGGAGAGATGTAATGAAATCATGGTATTGTAATTTGTGTAGGCATGGATCTTGACGATGATATTGAGGGTGGTCATGAGAAGAAAAAGGAAGGGGAAGGCATAGCACTGCCAGCATTTGGTTTGGCAACGTACAAGATGCAAGGGGGGAACGTGTGGGTCGCAGGAAATTGTGGTCGGGACCAAGAAAGGCTATTGTCACTGTTGAGCGTGGCAGATTCATGGTTGAAGCAACTCAGGGTCCAGCATCATGACTTTAATCACTTCATGGGCATTCGGCATGGTGGCTAGCTAAAAGGGTTGATCCACTACTCCACAAAGAGTTCGCACTTGCAAACATAAAAATCATCCTCTGCTATGATGTTTGGTTTTTATATGCATCTTGGACCATTAATTGCAACTTTTTTTTTTTTCTTTTTTCATGAGGTAGTGTGCGGAATGAGGATATGTATGTACGTAAGTAGTAGTAGTAGTTGTTGGTGTTTAAAACTCAAGCTCCTAAAAGCAAGCAAAAGGGTTGTGTGTGGGTCATGATTTGCCTTCTTTGAACAGCCTCTGGTGAAGAGATGGTAATTGTAGAGAGATAGGTTAGGGTAGTCAAAGGACAGAAGAGACTATATTTTGTGTATTGATCACAGTAATGAATGGTTAATGGATGTGACAAATGATGCAGAATGAGTAAGCAAGGTTGCACATTTTTGCCAATTTTTCTGTGTCTTGTCACATGTTCCCACCGGCTTTTGCTTGCAATGGCATCTCGTTATTTTTGTTGTTGTGCGCACTCATTTAATAAAGAGAAGAAAAAGAGGTAATGCAATTAGGGAAATGGATGGTTCACTCTTTTTGATGGAGTGCATCTTTGATTTTTTCCATATTCATCATCCATCTTCAACAAGGCTCTTCTTCTGTCATGCTTTACCCTTAAACACATGTGACCAATAAATAAGAAAACAATGGATTGTGTTATTATTTTCATGAATTGACCTATATATTATCAAATTTATTTCATTGCTGTCTTGTCACTCTCTTACTGTTCTTTTAGTTTTTTTTTTTCTTTTTCACTTTGCTAACTACTAGTCCTTATTATCCAGGTGCTGTTAGATATTAATTAAAAGACGAGGGATATGTTCAAACATCAATTATCAATGTCTAACATCTAAAAGCATTTGTATTCTTTTATTTGATAAATTCATAATCACTTGCTCAATCTTGAAACAAAGGATTTTCACCTTTACACAAAGAGAACTAAATTTCAAATAAAGGAGTTGCATGACATAGTGATATCAGTAATCAGCTGCAAAATCTGAGGGTTTACAAGTTTTTATATGTTTTCACACTAAAAAAATATTTACTTTTGTGAAATGGAAAGGGTGTCAAACTTTTCACAATCCCCTTTTCTTATTTCTCTCGCCAAACAATGCTCCATTACTTTTTTTTTTTTGGTGAAGATAGTATTTGTATTTGTATTTTTATTTTTCTGACCAACTAATCTTCATTGCTTTTTGGTTGAAAATACTCCTTTACTTTTAAAGGTACTTCCTGTTCTCACCAAAAAAAGAAATTCTTACAAAAGAAAAACTATTCCCTGTTAGCATAAAAAAATGCTATTTATATAGTCATAATGAAAGATTCTCTGATGTACCAGCTTCGACTATTCATACAAACACAAATTTTATAACCATCGTTATAGTCATTAATAAATTATTTCTAAAAATAAAAAATAAAATTCATTTGGAAGTTATATAAGTTTGTGTTGTGAATACATAGCCAGAGCGACAAATACCACTCTAGATACCGTTGTTTTTGTCAAGGGCCGCTGTCTGTTAAAAGAAAAAAAACTAAAACATGTTTTTAATCTCTTTTACACTTTTAAAGCTTGCATTTGTTTCTTTTAATCTCTTTTATTTTAAAATAAATTATTTTTGCCTCTCAAATGTCATCTATAATATTTTTTATAAATAAATATTAGATTTACTATAAACGTGAAAATAATATATTTTTAAATTAGAGACTAAAAATAGAAGAAAAAAACTTAAACCAACAATTTTTAGGGTTAAAAATATTTAATTTTAAATAGAGGGGGACCCACTCTGCGTCACCTTGCTCTAATTTTTTTTCTTATTTAAATTTTTACCTCTTTACCTCTTGAATCAGCTGGTAATTTCCCTTTCATTTTATTTGTACTTTTTCTAAGAGACAAGGGACAAGTAGAAAATATTGCGCCATATTTTTTATGCGTTTCAAAATATAAATTGACGTTAACTCACAACTGTTATTATAATACTCTTATCTACAGTTCTCCACTGAGAATATTTTAAACAAAAAAAAAAAGTAAAATCATGGACGACACACGAACGAATAATTCAACAAAGGATTTTTTTTTTTATTCCCCTTCATTGAAAAAACTTAGAGAAAATGAGCGTTTATTTGCTTCTTATTTATAAAAATAATTTTCTGTTTCAAAACTATTATTTAATAAGAATATATATTTTTGTTTTGAAAATGAGAAAACTATTATTTCAGTTTTATTTTTCTATTACTTGTGATGATATGGTTCTATTTTTTTTTTATTCACTTCTTTTATATCATTTAAAAGAAACAATTTTACGAAATAAAATGCATATCACACCCTAAATACAACAGTTAAGAATGCTTCATGGAGGAATAACAGTTGAGTCTCTTTATCAAATGAATTATTTTAATTTTTGGTCTGTATAAATTCTATTCTCAGTTTTTGATTTTCTAAAATTTAAAATTATTATTTTATTTCCTGTAAAATGAGTAAATTGAGGTTTTACTTATGATAAAATATCTAAAATATAAACTTTTTAAAAGATAAAAGTTAGTTTATATTTATAAAGACTTAAATAAAACCTATTAAATTTATGTGTACCAAAAATTTTGAATTAATTAAGGTTGAACATTTCTGCTTAGTTGAACTAAGTAGATGTTGACCTCTGATGTATAGTTTTGATGCAGCTGATGAAATATAAAATAAACCCAGCTATTTATTTGGCAACAAAATCAGATTAATTGAATAATTATGAAAGAAGAGTGTGTTAGGTGGATTTATACTTACAGAGATTTTAGTGAAAATGAATAATATCATAATAGATATTATGGTCGCCACAAGCCCCATTTATTTTTATATCTCATTGTCAAATATTAAATCGTTGTAAAATTTGGATGTGATGCATTGATGCAGCTAACATAAAATGCAGATTGGCAAACGTAGCCATAAACAATGATGGCTGCTGCAACTAAAATCTTCTTTTTAAAATTTCTGTCAGTATTGAAAATGATGTTTAGGTCTTCTTAATCCCGTTAAATCATAATAGTTTTATTGCTTGAATTCCAATTCATTAATTTTTTTTTTATTATTATTATACACTCTCTTGAATCATTAAATATAACGAAACTGAAAAACAATTATATTGTTTCAGTTTTTCATAAATACTCTTAATGAGTTTAGTGAATCTTCTCGATTGTTTTTACAAAAAAATTATTCAGACATGTGTTTTCGTCCTTGAATTGTATTTTGGAGGTAGGGAGAACCATTATAACATTTTCTTAACAAATTTCTTCGCATATTATAAAATAATATGTAACGTACATATTTATATAAAAGAAAGCATATGTAACATACAAGGAGAAAAAAGGTAGGGAGCTTGAGAGAAAAAAATGAATATTTATAAAAAATAAAATCGATAACACAACTTTCTTAACATATTTTAAAAATTAAAAAAAAAACATATATATTACGTTGTCATGCATACGGATTATGCATCACAACACAATTAATCATATATTTATATATAACAACACATATACGAAGAGATGATCAATTGATCATGTGTTCAATGTGTTCAACTGAATTATGATTTTATTTTTCTTTAATTTTTACATTTATTTATTATAATAGAAAATAATAAATATAATATTATTAAAAAAATAAAAAGTATTTTTTTTCAATTACATTAACTATATATTTTTTCACTCAAATCTACTCACTTTCTTTATAATCAAATAATCTCACTTTCCAATCTTTTTCATTTTCTTTTGTTCCTTTCCACTCCTATCCTCATCCAATCAAAAATGCATGTTAGCAAAAACCAAAAGTTTTTAATTAAAATTTTTAGTTCAATAAATAAAAAATAGAAAAATAAGCGATGGCTGAAAGTTAATTTCAATTTTCTTAATTATATTGCAATAGGAAAGTTTAAACTTTAAATATAAATTATTCACACTTATTATTGTTAAATATTTAAATGCTTGCATTTATTTTTCAAAATTTTCTAATATTTGTATATCTTATGAACAAAATGAGTCGCTAAGGCTGGTTTCAAAAGGTTTTTCAAGTATTTTCTATGGGGAACAGAGGTATATTGACAAGATCAAGGGATACATATAAATATATATATATATATATATATATATATATATATATATATATATATATATATATATATATATATATATATATATATTTAAGTGTCTTAAAAAGTAAAATTGACCTACAATTAATGCAAAGTATTTTGCTGAACTTACATATTGATATAGACATGATTGTTATTCCTGAGATGTAAAGTAAATAAAATGATTTGTTTCTACTTTTTCATTGGGCATGGCATGATGCTAAAATTTGATGATTGAGGAAAACAAAGACAAGAATAAGGTAAAAGCATGCTAACTCTCTGAATGGATAGAAGTTGCCATATCTCAATGCTTATACAGGAAGTAAAGCAGCCCCCAAGTGTTCAATATTTTGTTCTTTTCTTCTTCTTTCTTCTGCATGTGTTTTCTCAACTTGCTTTGTGTGCCATGCTATCATCATTTCAAATGGTCTCATCTTAAGGCTACCATGTTCAAAAATGCACTGGTTTTAGGGCAACCATGTTTTCTTCCTTAGCTCCCTTGTTTATCATGTCTAGTAGGTCATAAGAATCTATAGCTTACAATTCCTAGTACCAATAAAAAATGTTTTTCAGTACACTCACACTGAAATAGAGCACTTAACAGTATCACAAAACTTTTTTTGGTTTTGTTTCAAGATTCCGATTGAACAAAAACCTACTTGGGCTTCAGTTGTTGAATGGGCCTATGTTGCTTAACAGGCTGTTTGGAGGGCTGGTATTGGTATCCTCCAAATTGCTATTAAAATTGCTCACTTTTTTTTTTTATAAATTTGTTTTCTTTCAAATATTTTATCCAATCCTTAACATGTTCTATTAAATAATTATCTAAGATATATGATAAAAAATATTTCCACGGTCTCTCTAATTGAGATAAATAATAAAAACAGTATTCTTGCTGTATAAGTAACCTGTATAAGACACCTTTTTTCCAAAAGGAAAGTATTTTTAATGGCGAAAAATATCATGATATAAATTATCTTTTTAATTAAAATTAAATTAATTAAGATATAATCTATCATTCTTAGCAGTACGTAGTATAATTAATTGTGGTATAAATTGTTATTTTTGTCAAAAAATGAACCACTGGAAAAGTTACTTTTTACCATATTAATTAATTGTATTATAAAATATTCTTTTACCAGATACTAAATTAATTAATCATGATACTATTTCGAAAACGATAACGTGTATTAGAATTATTTAGTATACTATTAAAAATAATTTATATGATAGTTAATTCAATTACTATGAAAAATGTATTTTTTTTATCAATTTTTAATTAAAGTGATAACTCCTGTTTTGAATACTTTTGTCTTTTATAAGATAATTGAATTATAACTAGGTAGGTGAATATATCCACGTTTCCGTTAGACTAAACACAATATAATACAGTTGCTAAAAAGTAATAACTTTTGTAAGAATAATTTTAAGTAATGGTAAAGGTTGTTTATTTTTAAGCGAAGAAGTTATACATTTAAGTAGAGAAGTTGGGGTGTTAATAGCATTTTGGAGGTGCCAAATTACATGACAGCCCAGCATGCATCATTATACGACAACTAGCAAACATCGATTCTCATCTCACGATTCCTATGTTTTCTTCAATAGTCAAAACAAAAGAGATTCACAAACTGAAAAACATTAACTATTATTGTTTTCTTAACAACTAACAACTGCAACACTATGCCTCAAAACCATGTCTATAGTGTTTAACGAAACTGAACAACAAAGAGATGAGAGAAAGAAAAGGTAAAATTTGAAAAGCCCCGAAAAGGGCACTGTGTATGTTACAAGGGTTAGAGATTATGGTTCATGGGACAGGGTAGGACTTGTTATGGCACATGCACTTGTAAGCCATTGGACAAGACTCCGCCTCTGCAAGCGATGCACAAACGAAGCTCACCATCACCAACCTGCATGGCGAACATGATCCACACGCGTGAGAGCAATCCGGCAATCTCGACCCTGCTATTTCCAGTGTGTCTTTTCTTCCCATTCTTCCTTCCCAATGCAACCCTTCTCTCCTCATTACTTTGCTCGTTCTTACTCCATCTTTTCTATTCTCTTCTCCACCATCTACATGCCCATCACATCAAAATCATGCAACATTAGATTAAAATACGACCACACTCATTTCATCATTGATTCTTGTTAAAAGTGTTAAACTTTTTATTCCAAAAATGTAATTTCCATTTCTAAACTACGTAAAACCTGTGATCGATAATGTGGCATGAAATTAAGAATTTGAGACTTACGTGAACGTGACCGGTTTATGTGTCTTGCTGAGATGATTACAGGAACACAAAGTAAAAGAAGAATGAAAAAGGAAGCAGCATAGAGAGAAATCTTCCTCATTCTTGTTCCTTTGTCGCAATTTCTGAGATGTTGTGATGTGTTTGAAGGTGCATTTGTATATATAATTAAAGTGTAAAAGAGGGTTTTTGAGGAAATAGATATAGATAGATATGATGGAATTGAAGCGGTTCACAGGATTGTGCAAGAAGAGGTCACATGAAAGAGGGTGCAAATGCAAGAAGATGTTGCATGCGCATACTTAGTCACAGGATTGCTCGAGCTTTTGGTGTTTGATGAAAGAAAGGAGAAGCAGTAAGAATTTAAAACGCAAGAGTTAAAAGTGCTTGTTCTACGTGAGTGCTGTTGCCACATAGGCACAGGTGTTGTTGGGTAGCATAAATGCAGCCTCAACTTTGCACTTCTATTTGCTTGCTTGCTATTACTGCATTTTCCCATTTGATATTAATGTTCATGTGCCTTCGACTTCGGCTAATAAATTTAGTACCCTAAGCTCTGATGTGACTGCCATCAATACCTCTCTTCGCAACCATTCATGAAGTTAGAGCCTGAAAAGATAATGGTTGACATTTTGGAAGATATATACTAGTAATTTTTTATATCAATTTGTTTAATATTTATTTATTTTTAGTCACATCTATTGCTTTATTAATATATACTTGCACAATTAAATATTTTGTATATTCACCTTAAAATCTATAATGGGACATGCTATCTATTCTTTAGCTAAATAAAATATTCTGAAAAAAAAAACTTTTAAATTAGTAAAATAAAATTACTATTGAATTTAAAGTTTAATTGTATTTTGCTCTCGTTATTATACATAAAGTGTGGCTTTTTGTTCTTCTATATAGTTTTTTACACATTTATTTTTTAAATAGTTAGAATGTAATTTTTTTGTACATGAAATTGTTAAATGCTTCTTTTTCCTATTCAGAAATTTAGGTGATATCCAAATATTTGTGATATTAATGAATTTAAAGGCTTAGAAAGTAATAATTTGATGAGATTTGAAAATGTTTGTATGATGTGAAATCAGTGTTTTGATGTACTTTGGATCGATACTCATCTATAATTTTGATTTAACCGAGGTTTGGAGACTTTAGGTGTGTATTGTTTAATGCATTTATGATAAATGTTAAATTACAACTTAATATTATTATCAGGTATTGTTTGAGTTCAGGGCATTATGTATCATTTAATGTTGTGCCGCCATACAGGAATTTGGGTGTAATACTGATTTAGGACAATGATGCATTTTCATAATACTTAAATGGTTATTTGTGTGTGATATTCTATTAGTTCATTTTTTAAAATGTCACGATCCTATGTTACAAAAGTTGAAAGAGTAATTTCTTGATAATAGAAGTAAGTTAGAGTACTTTCTTAAAACATGCCGGTGTTATGATAGAAATGTAACAAGCAAGGAATAAAGTTTTTTATTAAAATAATGTATTTTTTTTTTAAATTACAAGAGTAATGATTTTTTTTTTCTTAGATGGGTAAGTTATATCTTGGAGTCACGACTTTAGTGTAAAACAATACAAGTGAAGTTTTACATAAATGATACAACTTCAGCTATATTATTATATACTGAAAGTATACCTCCGTAAAATGATTTTAATGCTTCAGCTTCACATTCAAAGCAAAATTGAGCAGTGAACTCAATTTCTCTTAAGAGTTTTAAATGAAAGTCATGTATTTGTATCACAATTTTGACTTCATTGAATATCAGAGCTAAAGTTGTCTTGGTGGTACACTTCTTCAAGAAAAGTTGTGCCCACGTGACACAACTTGTCCATTTTGGTAAACAAAAACAAGTTTTCTCATTCCCATAATATAAAAAAATTGCACCAATTTGGTGCAAAACCCCCTCACCCTTTACTAGAGTGGTTGCACTAAAAAAATAAAATTAAAATACCAAAAAAATATTATCGACGAAATTTTATTTGTCGGTAAAATACTATTATCGACAGATTTACCGACGGATTTACCGACAAATTTAACTTCGTCTGTAATTAATATTTATTGCTTTTTATAATATAATTAATATTTTTTGATTTATCGACAGATTTACTAACGGATAAATCCGTCTGTAATTATCGACAGACTAAAAAAATTCGTCGATAAAATTACATACAATCGATTTATCAATTGATTTTGGATGTTTTGAAAGGATTTGCCCCGTCGATAATTTTGATTTTTTTTTTAGTGTTGGTCAAAATAGATTTTGAGCTTATAAATAGACAACAAGATAAGAAAACAATACCAAAAATATTGAATTATACATTAGAGACCATCTTAAAGATTTGATTACAACATTTTTGCACTTGCTATAAGGTAAGTAAAATTGATCCTCTACCATAAAAAATATTTTTAAAGAGAAACATGAGAAGATGAGAGAGTACAAACAACTAATAATGCAAGAGGATAGTGATGAATATTCTTCTACATTACAACAAATCATGGGCATTATGGATGATTTGTAGCAACAAAAGCGAACAAGCTTAACAAAAGAGTTGATATAACACATCAAAGCCAAGAAGAATTACCAAAAGACAATAAGGAAGCAAATGACACTTTGAAGGCATATAAACAACTTTGGTAGAAGAATGAAAAGTTATAACAAGCTTTCAAGATGCAAATGACCACCTTTAAAAAGATGAGTCTAATCCTTTATGAATCAACAACAATTCAACATTTTTCAAAGAAAGTTGTGAAAGATCCAATCTCAACTCATTATATGGTATTAAAATTGATTTATTTAGTGGTGTCTAAGATCTAAGCTATCACTTGAAATATTTTGTGTCCAATATTGATCAATAGTGGTTCAAATGGGGTAATATAGAAAAATGTTTGCAGGAATACTAGCTAGTTGGAACTATCTTGGATTGGTTCCTACCAACTACTCTGTATCTTATTTTTTTTTCCTAAGTTATGTGTTGTTCACTTTGCACCTAGTGAGCTTAAATAATGAACATAGGAGACTTGTTTGATATAAGACAACATGGTGTAAACTCCAAAGGAATACCTAGGTCACTTTTGTAGCATCATGATAAGAATCACATAGATAAATGATGGGATGTTTGTTGATGTATTTATTAGAGGACTTTGGACTAGCCGATTTGAAGAGTCTTTAATATAGAAAAAAGGCTAAAAACATTACAAAGATAAGATATTGAGCCACATCACATATTTAAACAGAAGAAGTGACAATTATAAAGCGAGTTGAAGAAAACAAAGAAAAATTTTTCTCCTCGACAAATAAGAATGCTCATTAAAATGACTCAAAGAATAACTAGTTTAAAAGTAATGGCGATTCCAATCTAAGGGTGATCAACAATGTTATCAACTATTAGATAACAAACATTGTTTTGGAGATTCAACACACACCCTCTCACTATGAATGAGAGAGAATTATCAAAAGAAGTTAATACAAGTGATTAAAGTTTCAACTAGACTAGAAAAGCAACTATGTGATTGAATTGCATAGTGTGTTTTTTTTTTTTTGTGATTATGAGCACAACACAAAAAATAGTTTCACCTTAATTTGGAAAATCAAGAAGCTCTTACGGGAAGTACATTTGATAAATGTATGATAGGCGGAAGGTAGAAAGAGATGATAAAAGAAAAGGCAAACTCCCTTTAGTAGACCAAAAATAAGTAACATCTTTACATAAAAATCAATATTTCAATACATTTATTGAAGGTTTTTTGTAACAGGAGATATGCATTCTCAAGAAGAGAACAATAGACTTAGTTTAATAATGAGCTTTTCAACAAAGTAGTATAATTTAAAACTTGTCCAATATTTATTTCAAACTCTAACTTAGAAGGGGTTATTGCTCACAAATAATGACAAGTTGGCATGTACATCAGGTGTTAGTAGACTAAAGAGTTTAACACATGTATTGTTTTGTTACACATTTATTAGTTTTATTGGATTTTTTAAAACTATTTGAAGGAGTTTCGATAGGTTTCAAAGAAAGATAAACAAAAGCTTGAGGTTATGTCGAGCGATAATAACAACTTTTTAGTATAAAAAATGTGTTAAGACTTTCAATGGTTAAATATACTGAGATTAATACTTCTTTGTTATAAAAAATTTTGTTAAATCTTCCATCTTTAAATTAGTTAGGAGTAGTCATATATATCATCCATTTGAAAGTTAAATATCCAATAAACAAGGGTCAAATCTGTGTGATGACTAGACTAATAAATAACTAGAAAGCTTGCCAACTAGAAGAAGCATTTATTGAACAAACTCTAATAATGAATTAGATGTATTGGATTTGGATCAAAAAATAATGTTTAGAGAAAGACAACCACAACCAACTAATAAAATGAAAGAAATTAATGAATAAAAAAAGTTGTTAAGAAAAACACAAATCTTAATCCAGAGTTGAAGAAAAAAAAATGTGAGAGTGTTTTCTTGATTTGTTGTCAACATGACAATAACCAATTATACAAAATTGGATAGAGCTTAAGAAAGAGAAAAAGAAAATATCAGTTGAAGAAGAAATTGGTAACAATAAGTCATGATTAGGAATTTAATACTTAAAATGATAATGTTTGAAATAAAAAATTAACTCAAGGAGGGTTAAATAAAATTCACAAACTTTCTAAAAATGCTTTGAAAAATAGATATCAAATAATATATCATCTCAAAAACTATCATCCATATGTTTAAAATAATTTTTATAAAATTTCACAAAATCCCAGTAAAATGATGTAATAAGACTTGCAATCCAAAACAAAAGAATAAGAAAAAAAAAATATTTTTATATTTATTTACCCAAATTCTTGGACTATCTCCAACACACTACTTCTATTTTACAAAAGTATACTGTAACTTTGATAAACCTCTTAATATTTCTCATAGATTAAAAAATAAATATTCATTAATATTAATTTACTTTTAACTTTAACAAGTATTCTTTAGTTCTCAATTCTAATTTAATTTAAAATAATGCTTCATATAAAAAACTGTACAAACAACTCTCATAAATTATATAATTAACCACTCTTAATTAAGCTTCTAACCTCACCAATTAACCACTCTTAACTAAAATTCTAACCTCACCAAATAAAGGATAGAATTCAATGAACTCTCAAAATCTAAAAGGTGTAGAAAGTTATCATTAGAAGATTTTGAGGAGACTTTTAAATGTTGCTTTATAAGAATTGTTTATTGTTGTGTTGAAGTACATCGTGTTTTATAAACTGAAAAAATGTGTTTGCTAAAATATTGAAACAAATATTTCATTATTAGACAGTCAAAGTAAATATTATTTTTATCTTCATATTATTGTAGAAATTTTTTCTAAATAACTTTGATTTTTTTTTATCGTTATTCTATTTTTTTATGTCTAAATAATTTATTATTGTTATTCATATTTATAAAAGAAATAGAAAAATAGAAAACCTATCTCGGGAAGAATAAATAATATATTTCTTTTATATATGTAATATTTTTTTATACGATTCAATTTTGTATAAAGTCAAGTAAATATATTCATTTCATTCATGACTAATTTCACATGAAATTAGATATTTTCAAATATAAGTGCTTTGGATATTGAATAAAATTGTTGGTGGAAAGATATTTATAATAAACACTAGAGGGTTTGATGTTCTTTGTTTATAAAATAATTTCATATTATATTTAGATATATTAGCACTTTAATTAAGGTAGAAAATACCCGTATATTTAATTACTAAAAGAGATCTTATTTAATATTTCATTCTTTCAAAACTTAATCTTATTTACACATTGTTAGTGCCGTCCAACATATTTAGGTTGTCTGCGACTAAACCGCATAAGCTTTAATAGTATTTTATACCTAGTGTTTTTAATCTCAGCGTCTATATACACAAGATAGTATTGTCGTTTATGTAAACGATTAAATTTTAAATGAAATTAAGTAAGATTATGTATTTCATTTTTGCAATAATCTCACATGAAATTAAACCTTTTTAAATAACAACATGTTGAATATTGAACAAACAAAAATATCTTTTAAATTATATAAATATTAGACGATTTATCGTTCTTTCAACCTTTTAAATCCTTCACAACTATCAATGTTTGCGTTTTAAGTCTAAACTCAGCATTTACAAAAGCAATTATTCTTTCTTCGAAACCATCCTCACTTAGCCAATAATTGACATGTTTCGAAAACATTTGAAGTCAATCTCAAAGAGAGTGAGAAAAAAAAAAAAAAAAAAGTATAACTTGAAGACCTATGACATTACTACTTTTTTTTAAAAATAAATTATCTTTATGCTTTTTCAATTGATTCGTAAATGAATTCTTTTGTTTTTGGTGGAAATTACAAATGTAAAGTGGTATCCTATTTTGTCTTGTTATGGAGTAGTTAAATTAAATGTAATATTCTATATTGTATGTTTAAAGTGGAAGGAAGAGTCTTCCAATACAAGTGATCTACTTTTTGTAAATTATAAGGACAATATTTTTTCTTAGTAAATACATTTTTTCTACTTCGTTCTTATATTAGGACACTCTTTTCCCCAAAAAGCTAAAAGAAAGCCACGACCATGAGTATTCTCAATGTCAAATAATCACAAATTAAAACACCAAATTATCTCTCAATTAGGGAGATTCAATATGAAAGTTTGCAAACTTGTTTCTCATAAATTTTCTTGTTCACAAGTTATGCACTTATAGCAAAAATTTAAAAGAGAATTAATAGAAAAAAATATCAAATTAGCTCGATAAATGCAAGATGATATTTTTATATGGAAAATAGGTTATTACCATGTTAAAATACTCTTTATGCTAATACTAAATTTTGTTTCCAAGATGTGAAATACAGTTTTTCGAAAATCGTATACCAGTAATAAATTATACATATTTATGTAATCAAATTATTCAAATATGAAATTATTATAAAATAAATATCATATTATAAAAAAATAATAAAAAATATGAATATGAAAATATTTTCTTTCTTTTTCTTATTTTGATAAAAACAAATGATTAAATATATATAAATAATATACCTATTTTAGGTATAGTTAAAAAAATAAAAATATTACAATATGATATTATTATAAAACATAAAATTAATAAAATTAATAATAATTTGATTTTATCATAAAAACAAAATTAAATAATTAATATTTATTTGCTTTTAATAATTTGTAATTGATATTAGTTTTTTCTAAAAACATTGTATCTACATTCTCTTAAAAAAACAAATAAGTAATGAGGCATTATCATAATCAATTATGAACTTTATAATAATAGTTCATTCAAGGTTTTATGCACGAAAAATCACCTGAAATGAATTTTGTTTAGTTTAGAAAAATAAATACATTTTTTTGTGGTTTGAAAATTTTGATAAGCAAATTTAGATTAATTTGGAAACGTTATATACAATCTAAAGTAGGAATTGGGTTCAACTCTTTGAATAATCTATTACCTCTTCATTTGAAGGTTGTGTTCTTCAACATACGATTAACTTTTAAAAAATAATAAATATTATTCTTTAAGTAAAATTAATAAAACCATGTACTGCGATGTTAAATCGGTTAGATTCAACTTTCACAAATAAACTAAAAAGTATACAAAACTTAATAAATATGCAAATTTGTTTTTTCAGTTCTAATTTGTCAAAAAAAAAAAATGAATGAATAAGGTTTTTAAAATTTTTATAAATCTAAATGAAGCTGTCAGAGATAGAGAAAAGGAACAGGAAATGATGGTAAACTACCTTTCATTGAAGCCTATACCCAACACTGAGAAGGGTAGGGACACAACAATAAAAGGAGACACCAAACCATGATCATCATCGATCATTAACACCAGTCAAAAGCTTCTGTTCTGTTTCAGCAGTGACCAGTGTCTGAGACTGAGGCTGAGAAAGCTTGTGTTCTGCATAGCCATGACAACCTTTGGTCGCAGCACCACCCTCTCTCGCAGCCGCAGATACAGATATGAACCCATTGGAGCTGAACCCGCCATTGGTAGGGACCACATTCTCAAGTCCATCAGCTACAGACGAAGAAGAGCCAAGCAGAGGAAAATCTTCCTCTCAACCTATCAGCTAGATTCTTTCTCAGAGCCCAAATCGCCTAAGCTCAACAAGGTTGCTCTCAACCTCAAGAGGCTTGTAGCCTCTGTCTTGAAGCTTGTTCAAACCACCGCAGGTTCTTTCAGATCCAAGTCCTCTCTCTCCACCGGCTTGTGAAGATTTCAAGCCTCCTTTTCTGTGTCTGGAATGAGTCAAGTTTCTTGCTTGTCCCTGCTCTTCCCTTGTAATCACTTGTTTCCTTTTTTACCTCTGTGGATGGTTGATAATGGAAAAAGGGTATCATGCTAGTAGTAATACCATTTGTTCTGTATAGAGTATGATGCTTTATATTTTGTAATTGGTATGTTTATGATATCACTGCACATGATTGGTCTTTAAGCTAACTTCAACAAGTGAACCATGCTTCAACTTTCAAGAACTTCGTCACTATAATTAGTGTTCTTTGATTTCTAGGAGTCTTTTTCTGAAATATCATATAGAAAGCTCATCAACAAAGATGGTTTCTATGATTCCTAGAAAAACTTGTTTTTTGAGTATGTTGTGAGGATTTGTTTATAAGTCCGTCTGTGTTAGAAACATACTATTGAGTTCATCAACCCCTTATTATCATTTCGTGAGATTATTAAAAGTATTGGAAGTTGAACAAATAAATAAATTGAATGAAATATTCAAATTTTAGTTGGCATCCAAGTTAATCATAATTAAAGATCAGCAACAAAACGCAACCTTAATTAACCAGTGTCTAAATATAGAATGCAGAAGAGGAGGAGAAAACAAAAAACTGAGGAAACCAGTTTGCGCCTCTAAACCTGTCTAGGGAACCGTGTCCATTCATACGTAACAAAATTCTTAACCAATGGAAGGCCCCCTAAACGAAAAAACAGAGAATTGCACCTCCAATCTTGTCCAAGACAAGGGGAGAAGAAAAGAAAGTTTTTTTACTCATATCCTTCAATGTGTTGTGCCTACAATCTTAAAGGGTTCATCAATAATCACCACCATTTATCATGACATCAGAAGTATATGTCCCTAGAGGGTATGTCTCGTTAGAGAAACAAGAGTATGCAGTGCCTGCTCGTCCTTATGGCTATAAACCTCACCGTCGCCACCACCATGGTGGCTCTGGTATATGCGGGTGCTTAAGTTGCTGCTGCTGCGTCTGTAGTTGCTGCCGTTGCTGCATTTGTATAATTTTGATCATAATTATACTCTTGGTGGGAATTGGTTTGGCTTTGTATTATCTTATCAAGCCTATAGTTCCTTCCTACGACTTTGAACAGATTGATATAAAGTCTTTTGATATGAGAAACGATGATATGTTATACACTGATGTTATGGTTGTTGTAAAGGCCGAGAATCCGAATGAAGACATTGGGATTGACTATTTGGAAGACAATAAAGTTAGGATAATGTACTCAGGGGCTCAACTTTGCTCGGGGCAGATACCTCCTTTCTTGCAGCCAGGTAAGAACATAACAATGATCAACGTGGAGTTGAAGGGGGAAACTGAATTTGGTGCTCAAATGCAAAATCGCTTTATGGAAGACCAGAAGTTAGGGAAAATTCCTTTGTTAGTAACAGTGACGCTTCCCGTAAGGTTTGTGATTAAAGATTTAATTCATCTCAAGAAAGTTGTGGCTAATGTAAATTGTTCCCTGATTATTGACAAGTTGGAACCCAACAAAAAGCCTAAGATTTTGGATAAAGATTTTACCTATGGAATAGAGTTCTGAATGGTTGGTTGGTTGGTTATTTCATACCTTGGAAGCTTTGTGCATATTGGTGGGATACTATTTACAAAGAGAAGTCATAACAAAAGGGAAGTTTTACTCTGAATCAAAGTATGAAGGTTTGATGATGAGAGCTTTGGAGAGGAGTTTCAAGCATGAGTAATCACAAATGCCATATTATTTGAGGTATATATATAGAGAGACCAGTTTCAAAAAGAAAAAAGATAGATAGTGAAACAGAAGAGAAAAAATTGGTAACTTATATTGCCTAGAATATACTTTAGTTTATTGCACGTAAAAGTTTTCATGTTGTGATTTTGTTTTGTTTTTCGTAAGTTTTCTAAGGTGGCTGAAAGACAAAACAAAACGTAATTGTTAATTTAGTTTGTTCTGTTTCCATAGCAGCATGCTCGTAACAGATTAAAGATGATCAGAAGCATCTGCAAAGTTAAAACTGAAGTTTATGGCATGCACTTGTATGTCATATATATTTCCACGCTCATTGCTCAGTGTCTAAGCAAATTAATTTAATCACTCTGAACATGATTGTAGTATTAAATTAGCACACTCTGCTAATTAACAAGGATTAAGATTAATGTCACGACAGTGCATCGTGCATCGACATGTGCTGGTACACATGAGTAAGCAACACAAGTGTATAAAACAAACAATTTTCCCGAATTTTACGAAGCAATATCAAAGATGGATTTCGCAAGATAGAGTGGTATCTTTTAAATCCCAATCAACCACAACCACATTGTCTTAAAATACAAGGAGATATATGATATAAAATTCAATGTAATTCAATCATATCAAATGTATCTATATTGTTTGAATATTTATATAATAATAATTGATTGAATAATAAATATGTTATTACTCTCACAAGAATAAAGATTTGATAAAGTCAAACAAGACAAAACAAGCAAGACAAAGCAAGCAAGCAATTGAAGGAGATTTGGGATTTGGTCTTGTGTGAGTGAGTGAGAGGTTGATTGGCAAAGAACTATGCATAATTGAGGAGAATTCCACCAGTACAATGGTCTAAGAGTGATTAAAACTAATCAAAGTGAGCTAGCTAAAGTTTGGTGCAAACTGGTTTGAAATACACTGCACTGGACAAAAATAAATCGATTCCAGTTTTTATGAAATCGATTTATTCG
>Ga0209700_104753_pt1 | contig 23941 bp, 9 predicted proteins | sample SiratroredBW_FD_187528 | JGI IMG/M metagenome (GOLD analysis project Ga0209700, IMG submission 187528) | Root nodule microbial communities of legume samples collected from California, USA - Siratro red BW (SPAdes) (version 2) | ecosystem: Host-associated > Plants > Roots > Nodule | place: USA...
AAAAAAAAAAAAAAAAAAAAGTAAAGTTTATTAAAAAAATAATGATTTTCCATTATTAAGCAATGTGCGTGTTTGATGGAACATGTTGGAGGAGGGTTTTCTGTTCCTTTGGAGTCTGTCGAGCCTGCAACTAGGAAAAAGGCTTTGTAGATATCACACTGTGTTCTTCAGTGCATTCCACAGAACAATCAACTTCATATGTGTAAAGAGATAAGATAACGTAAACAAATAAACAAACTGATAAAATAAGGTTACTACTTGGAAGGAACTATATCCTTATTACTGTTCAAAACTGTAAAATAAAGGTCATCGTTATCTTCATAGGAAAATTGTAACAGTGCATATGTTTACCCACACAGTCACTCTCCCCTCTAAGATCACGTCCAAAAATTTTAAAAATATTAATTATTTATTGTTGTAAGTTTCAACCTAAAGATAAGAAAGAATTATAAAATAATTTAATTTAATCCATACAAGTAAATCATCAATTGACAAAGTTATCCATGTGTTGAATAAGTGGAAGCAGTGATTACTTGTAAATGTCCCGGAACAAATTGTAAATTTCTAATCAGAATACTTATAACACATTATCTAAATTAATTTATATAGAAATAAATATTTAGAATTGAGTACGTAACAAATCGTTGATAAATTTTTAAGATAGTTATTTTTAAAAAATCGATAAATTTACTGTGTTAACCTTTGAAAACAATAAACACAATTTTTACGAACGAAGATTCCTTCTATCAAGCGATGAAACATATAAATATTGCAGAATCACGTGTAGAAAAGAGGTAAGAATGAATCTAAGAAAAACATTTAGTAAGTACAACTATCTTACATAATTGTAAATAGCGAATGAAGTTATTTAGTAGTGATTGGAGATTATGTGGCCCAAAACATATAATATTTGTAAGTGATTAAATAAGATAATTTTGTAAGTGGGTGATAGTGATGGATGGAAATTAGTAAAGCAAAACAAGTGTGGAATGAAGTGAGAAGAATGAGACTTTTAATGACGGCTAGCACATATCATGTGATAGCACATTTGATATATTCCTTTAAAAATTTGTGTTGTTTTATGTGAGTCCAAGTTTTGCCGCCCCTGGTAGGACCCAAGACAAGTTCGTCATTAAATATGAAAGGTGTGAGTGTGTAGAAAGAAAGAAATAGCATGTGTTCATTTCATGTAGACCATAACTGTTACTGTTTTACTTCACCATATTCTCACGAGTCCTCCTGTTTCACCGGTGCCCTTTTTCTGAAGGAAAATGGAAGTTATCACTTTAAGAATCTAAAAGTAAGGGAAATGGTAGGCTAAAAAGGCAAAGGACGACCTCTACTTTGAAAGGTCAAGCCAACCCACAATCTAGATTCAACCTAATCATCTTGCCTTTTCATGCTTATAATAAAGTTCAAAGTATGTTTTGATACACATTATAAATGTCAAAGAAAAAGAAAAAACACATTAAATTAACATAAAGGTTATATTAGGAAGTGTGGGTGATTTATAAATGTAAAAAAAACACGTTAAATTAACATAAAAGTTATATTAGGAAGTGGTGGTGGTTTTATACAAAAGATCATGAAGGCATATGTAACTTTATAAATATATAATCTTTGTAACATCATTCGTTATAACGGATTGAAATTATGAAGATATCTAAATAGACTTTTTTTTCGTATTTAATTTTAGTATGATATTGATTTTAGTGACATCACTTTTGGAAGATGGAGGTATATGTAAAGACACTCTAATTTAGATTCTGTTTTATAAGATGTCATTTTTAAAAGGTTCAAAAGTCTTTTACTTGTGGAGGTTGCATCTTACATATATTACTTTAAGGTAAGTTTTTATCTGTGCACCTCATACATGTTCAAACCTTTCGAGGTCTGTGATGTGGTAGTTTTGATTAGCCTCTTCATTCTACATAATTGTGTCATTATCAGGTATCTTAAAAATAGATTATATTTATAGAGATATTATGGATTCAGTGTGTCCATATATCACCTAGATCTCAATAAATTTTTAATTATTAATATATTTCATATTTAAAGTTTCAATTATATAATTGTAGGGGATCGAACGTCCTCGGACTCAACACCAAAACGTTTTCATAAGAGTATAGACAATAACCAAGCATACAAGAACAATCATTTCAATTCACAAAGTAATAAAAGCATATAACAACAAATCTAAATAACTAAAAAAGAATATATAAAAACATACTATGGTGGAGGAGGAGGGGCAGCCGCGAGGAAGAGGTGGAAGGTGGAGGAAGAGGCGCGGGGTGGAGGTGGAGGTAGACGGTGCGACGGTGGAGGAAGCAGGACGAGGTGGAAGTGGAGGAAGAGCCGCGAGGTGGAGGTGGGGGAGGGAGGCGCGAGATGGATGTGGGCGAGGAAGGCGTGACGGTGGAGGAAGAGGAGCGACGGTGGAGGTGGAGGAAGAGGAAGACGCGCGAGGTGGAGGTGGAGGAGGAAGAGCGAGGTGGAGGAGGAGGAAGAGGGGTGCGGGGCGTGACGGGAGGTGGAGGTGGAGGACGAAACAGCAAGGTGGCGGAGAAGGAAGAGAGGCGCAACGGGAGGTGGAGGTGGAGGACGAAAGAGCGAGGTGGAGGAGGAGGAAGAGGGGCGTGACGATGGTGGAATGCGAGAAGAAGAGGACGAAGGCGTGAGAGCGGCGGGGAGGGAAAGAGTGGAAGGGAAAGCGCAGGGTTGGAAAAATAGGGGCTATAACGGCGGTTGGGGGGCCCCAACCGCCGTTATAGCCATTGAAAATTAAAAAAAAAAACTGCTGAGAGCTATAACGGCGGTTGGGGCCCCCCAAACGCCGTTATAGACCCTATTAAAATTAAAAAAAAAAACTTTTAAAGCTGTGAGGGGTTACAAAGGCGGTTGGGGCCTGCAACCGCCGTTGTAGCCCTTCAGAATTCAAATTTTTTAAATAAAAAAGGTTCTGGGGCGATGGATGGAGATACGAAGGCGGTTGTTATCAGTAACTGCCTTTGTATAGTTGAACTTAATTTCGAAATTGCCACCACGTTTTTTTTAAAGCAGTTCCGTTTTGACCGCCGTTTTATCTTGTCGTTAAAAGTACTTTTTCCACTAGTGGTATTTGGATGTATATTGTTTGGATGTTAAATTGTTGCTCAATTGGTAAGTAATCATTATATGTAATGCGCAAGGTCATTTAAGCATCATAATGGACACTCACGTGACATAACATGTTGCTTAAATTACGAGTTGAATGTGGAGACAATTTCTTCTTTTATAGAACTTCTAAGACTTAAGTGATTGAGTGATTATCAAAGTGTTGAGTTAGTGATGATGTTTGGTGCTTTTGGAAGTTGTTAGATTATACAAGAAGTTTTTTCTTTTAAGCACTAATGTGATGTTTGAGCAATACAAATGAATAATCACTTACGTAACTAGAGGGCGCTTAAATAAGAGATCACATAAATTCTCACTTCTATAAAGCAGGTGTGGCTCAAGCAATGTGAACCTAGTAGTTTGAGTGTTGTATTATGGGATTTGTGTGTATAAGAAGATATGCATATAATTATATATGTGATGATGATGAAATATATGTTATGTATGATGAAATATATATATACTATTGATTGTGATATATAGTAGATATCTAATGTGGTATCATGAAGTGTAATTCAATACGGATTATTAATTATCACCAGTTATAATAATTTTTAATAATTTTTTATCATTCCATTTCAATTTTTCTAAGGAAATGCTTTAACATATTATCATTATAATAATTTATAATGTCCCATTTGAATTATCTTGAGTGCTAAGATATATGTCGATACATAACATCAATAACTATTTATCTAAAGTTAAATTTTTATATTTCAATCACAATAAATAAACTAAAATTATTTTTCTAATGCTAAAATAAATGAAAAATATTTTTTAAAACTTTCTATGAATAATTGGAAAATTATTATGTAGATTTTAATTTTTTTAATTTATTACATATATTATTTATTTCAGTGTAATTTTAATTATAGATAAAATAGTTTAATTCTACTTTTACTTGAAATAATTTATACAAACCCTATTTAAAATCAATATTGTAATAATTTACTATAATATACTATAATTAATTTTTACTAATTAAATTGATCACTAGAATTCTCCGATTCGTGTAGAAACTCTTATGTAGAAATGAGGATTTATTTCGGTCATCCATGTTTTTGTAAAATAAGTAACAAATTTTGAAAATATACGTGAATGACAATAATTTGAAGTATTTGAAAACATAGGAATAATAACATATGTAGGAATTCTGTTATAGATGTTAAGGAAATGTTCACTTTAGCACAAGTAGGTGTATGAACTTGGATAAATAATAAATATCAAAAGACAACATTCTCATATTCAGATTGATGTATAAGTTCTATTAAATTCTTACAATCTATTATCACTTAACCATCTCAATGGTCGTTGGTTATTGTCTGGTTAGGGGAGCACAAGTTTGGTTAAATGTTTCTAATTATCATGTCAACCATGTTCATCAATTAGCCTAAGAAAGACTAGTCTAGTCTAAGCTAGGGTCTACTATATATTTTTTTTTATTGCATGGGGTCTGGTTGTATTTTGGTTGGTGGTTTTAAAAATGGAAGGAAAGAAACTACATTAGAGGGGTCATTTACCACTAAAAGGACAAACTGCCAAGGTTAGGGAAATGAATCTTGGATAATCCAATAGAGATTGTTGTTTACATAATTATACTTTGTCAATGATAGAGAAAGAAGGCAAACAAGAACACCACAAGATGCTTAATGGTAAAAGACGAAGAGGAGTTAAGAGTGGACATGGCGATACCAAGAACAAAGGGCATCTAAAATCAATGTTCGCTACAAATACTAAATACAATTTGAAGCCTGTTGCAAATACTAAGTGCAAATTGAAATGAAGTGAACAACACCATAAGAGTGATGAAAATAGGTTTTCTTATCCTTTGGTAGAGTCTAGCATCAAGTATTTAATGGGGGAGCATGGACAAGTAAGGCATTATAAGTGGTTGCTAAAGTAACTATCAAGTATGAATAGATGAAAGAGATTCGTTGTTGCAGTGTTATTTTTCATGAACATGTGAACCTTATGTTATTGTGGTTGTCATCATAGTGAATGAGTGATTGACCATAGTCTCAATAACTGAACCCGTAACTATCATACCAGAACAACTCTTGTGTCATGTTATGATTATTATTACACTTATTATCACAATGACAATAATTATATTAATATTATTATTATTATTATTAATATATTAAGTATTACCGATAAAATAAATTCTTTAGTAAATTGGCAGACATGCAGTGATAAATAACTTGTACATTTATCGAAGGATCTACCGACGAATAATTTGACGGTAAATTTTTTCGTTGATAAATCCATAGATAAATACATGAAAGACTTATACTTTGAATACATATTGTAAAGAAGAGTTTTTTATATATAATTTTTGTTTTACTAATTATTTACATATATACATTTTGTTCTTATTTATAATATTTATTTATTTGAAGCTTATTTTGCTTTAGTATTTTTTATTCATATTTAGTATATATTTATCTATATAAACTTTGTTTTAGTATTCTTTTCTATATTTTTTAAATTTAGAAATTATTTTACTCATTTGTAATATATATATATATATATATATATATATATATAAGATATTTTTTAAAGGTGTTTTATATAATGATTTTGTTTTACTTGCTTTTTAACATTAAATTTTACCTTTATTACATAGAATGAAAGTATAGAACAACTTTAGAAATGGACACTCTCCTATTTTAATTGAACGGGAATAGTATGTATTAAAACATTTCTTAAAAATCACTTTAATCTTATTTTTAACACAAGTCTATTTTGATTATCCTTTAAATATATCAATTATTTTTTTATTCTATATCATACTAATTAAATTATCTCTAATTTTTTTATCTATTTTTCTTTAATTATCACTATTTTGTCTTAATTTAAGCAATCTCTCTTTCCACTCTTTTTTCTTTCTTTTTCACTTATACTCTAATCCAAATAATTTTAGTCTTCATTTTCTTTCTCTTTATTTCTTTCTTTTGCGACTTCTATAAAAAAAAATATTAGTTTCATTAATGGAACTAATAATCTAAGTAACAAGACAACTAAAATATAGTCTTTTTTAATTTTGTCCTTTTAGGTAGGTAACTAGTGTACGGTTTTGTTGATTGCATCAAATTGTTTCCATATTAGAAAGTTATATGGTAAATTAAGTCATAATCAAATTATAGTATTTAATTATGATACTTTTAAGTAAATCAATATAGGAAATACTTGGGATATTCTAACTTTTATACAAGTTTGTTGAAGCACACATAGCCTCCTATACAACTCTATGGCTAAACAAGGAGGTACTAGGTACACACCATCCTTTACAAATAGAGAGCTAAAACCATACCACACATGTGTTGATATCCAACCGTTACACAAAATGACTATTTTCAAAGTTTCCAACGAACGCTTGCCTATCAATATTAACAGCTTCAGTACTTTAAATTCTACATTCTATAAACTGCATAGTATCAGTGGTAGTAACCCCTCAAAGTATTGCATCTATATACTGTATAGCACCCTCATCACCTTTGTCGTGGTACCTGTCCCCACTGCATGTAAATAGAGCACAGTAATATCCATCTTCCTCTGGTTTTAACGTAGTACAATCGTTCAGAGACGTATTCTTGTTGTTTTGCCTAGCCTTAAACCCAACCTTCCATACCCACTTCCACCTTAACAACTAAAACTTATGTATCGATATCCTAGAATTCATAGTGTTTTTAGACATTCAACTAAATAGAAGTACCAATCAGTGTAGAAAAGCTTAACACCTAATATCTTATGCTTCATCCATAACCAATCATTAAGTTGAGCCAAACACTATATCTCATTAACATCTAGCTTCCCGTTTTTTAAAATAATTCTATTCCTCTATACTCCCCAAATAATTACAATCCACATCCCTTTCCAAACTAAGTTTTTCTTGTATTTAGTTTTAGAATACAAAATTGGTGGAAATTTACCATAGGTTGATTATGATTAACAAAGATTAATCTCATCCACCTATCACATTTATTTCAAATTCTTTTATTTATCTTACAATCACCACAAAAAGCAGACATACTACAATTTTCACTTCTTCCTTACATAGCTCACACAATGTGTTTCCTAGCCCAATCCCCTTTTTTATCAAATATTTCTTAGTTGGCAATTTCCCCAAGAACACTTTCTAGCCTACATATTGTATGTCCGGCAACGATCTCACACTCCATTATAGTTTGAACATTGCACTATTATCCCTTTCTACACTACATAGTATTATAACACAAGTTGACTTTACTTAAAAGATTCCTTCGTCATTCTTTCCAATCCCACTTATTACTAGTACCATTTTTAGGACACTTGTCTCTTATAACTTGCGTATAAGTTCATATTCTTGTTCATTTTTATCACATTAGTCTTTTCTATCTCTAAGGTATATTCCAATTCCAAGTGTCTTCTCTCCATTTTCTCATTTTCCTTATTGTTAAGTCCCTAAAATTTTATATTGCATACAATTTAAGAAATCCTTGATCTAATAACCCTCCTCCCATATAAGAATCCTTCCAAAACTTGATTTTATCTTCCATTCTTGTTTTCCATTCTATAAAACTGTCAAACCAATTACCAATCAGTTTATCCTTGCATGTTTTCCTTGCATCTCTCCACTACCATGATTCATTTTTACCTCTACTGCTGGAATTAAGATTCCTCCGTGTCTATATTTATATTCTAGGATATTCTTCCACAAAAGTTTATCTTCGACCTCTAATCTCCACTTCCATCTTGCCAATAGGGCTTCATTAAACATCTCAATATCTCTAATATTCAGCCCTTCCTCTTCCTTTATTTGGCAAAGATTTTCCCACCTAATCCAAGCTACCTTCTTCCCTCTGCTCCCCAACCCTAAAGGAACCTCTTTTGGGTTTGTGAAATCTCACTACAAATAGACTTTGGAGCTTTGAAAAAAGGATAAGAAGAATAGTGACAGGGTTGAAATAGCATAATTTATTAGACACACCCTCCCAACAAAAGATAACAATTTTCCCTTCCAACTATATAGTTTGTATTTTACATTATCCACCACCCCTTTCCAAGAAGATATTTTCCTTAGATTTTCTCTTATTGGCATGCCTAGGTATTTAAAGGGTATTGACATATAACTACAATTAAGAATCATAATATAATTTTCTATTTTATCCTTTTAAGTCCCTACCCCTTCTATCATGCTTTTATGAAAATTGAACCTTACATCAGAAGCCAACTCAAAACATCTCAATATAGTTCTATTACCTTAATATTCTCAATTTTTTACCTCACATAAAAAGTGTTGGGAAAATTGAGGAAGACACTGGAGAGATAAAGCAAGAATGAGACAAGAGCTAGACCCACACAAGACAAAGCATTGTGTTTGAGGGTCTTATTTCTTATATGTTGCTCAATCAAGCGGAAGCATTTTCATACATGATACTCGCCCTCACTAGTACCGCCATTTACACACTTAAACTTAAACGGGACACACTTGCCTGAAACCTCCGTCAAGAAGACTTTCGATACAGGGATCGAAAAAATCAAGGGGGAAAACACCGAGGAGATCAAACAAGAATGAGATGAGCCAAACCCACACAAGGGAATGACGCCACCTTCAACCCAAAACCTTAAGACATTAAGTTTGTGGGTCTTCTTTCTTATATGTTGCTCAACTTTCTCAGTTCTACTCAATATGGGACTCAAACTCACACTTGAATACCTAACAATCTCCCTCTCAAGTGAGAGTTCTTCTTCCACATTGGTAGACTCACCTTGGAACAGAAGCATTTTCAAACACAAATACCTCACTCACAAACGACCTTCACACGAGAACCGTCATTTACACACTTAAACAGGATGCGCTTGCTTCAAACCTCTGTTAGGAAGACTTGCGATACCAGGATCAAATTGTACTCGTTTGAGTCGGTCACTGCCATGAACTATCGACTCCAATACACCTGTTAGGAAAATCGATGGGGGCAAACATCGGTGAGATCAAACAAGAATGAGACAAGAGTCAGATCCACACAAGGAATGACACCACCTTCAACCCAAAACCTTAAGACATTGGGTTTGTGGGTCTTCTTTCTCATATGTTGCTCAACTGTCTCATTTTACTCAATGTGAGACTTAAACTCACACTTTGATATCCAATAAAAGTAATGTATTATTTGCAAATTGGAGTGAGTTTACTGCTACCCTTCTTGTCCCAATCTTTACACCTTGGTATAGTTGCTTCTTTGTTGTTTGTCTAATAAACCCTGCTAGCCCCTTTGCCACAATTAAGAATAAAAATGACGTCATTGGGTCACCTTACCCCAACCCTCTAAAGGGCTTTGTTTCTTAGGTTGGGTTACCATTCACCAATTCTAAAAGTGTAGATGACTCCATACTTGTCTTTATCCATCTTATCCATCTAGTACAAAATCCTAATCTCTCCATCATATAATTTAAGAAGTTTCAGTTCACTGAATCATAGATTTTCTCGTAATCCACTTTCACCACCACAACCACCTTTTTTTTTTCTCCTTCTCTCATTCAGAGCTTCATTTGTTACTAGAATATAATCTAACAATTTTGATTCAACAATTAATATCAGAGTGACGATCACAATTTTAATTTTTAGTTGGACAATTCATAAGGGAATTATTTGGGGTTGTATTATTTGTTGAGTGGTCGAGACCGAATAGACCAAGCCAAAATCAAATTGTATTAAATTCCTAATGGGTTGAGGAAACAATTATTGAAAGTTGTATCACTTATCTAATAACACATAATAGATGAAAATTAGAATGGAATCATGATATTTAAACCATTATGCTTTTAACTAAAAGGTATTACACTAATTATGAATTATAACTTTTCTTGACTGAAAGGTATTACACTAATTATGAATTATAACTTTTCTTGACAAGCAATTGATTCAATATAAAATTATAAAATAAAGATAGTTTTGAAAAAAATATAAATAAAATGATTAAGCACGAGTGTATTGAGATAAAACAACCATGAGACATTGGAAGTGGACAACTTACACAGTTTGATACACAATCTTAAACAATTACTATATCATTTAATAGAAAGTCATTATTTATAGATTCCGAAATTAATTTCTATAAAACTCAATAAATTTATTACATAATTTGTTATTAGACAAAAATATAAAATTTGAATTTCTTTATAAAAAAACAAGAAGAATATATTATAAAATGGACTATTCGTGATATTCCGACCCATCTCTATACATAAAACGTTTCATATAACAAAAAGATATATAATATACACAATAGTGACTTACCCACATACACTAGATCCTTGGCACCCTCCTACATCCCCTTAATGACGAGTGGCTCAAAACTTAAATGATAATGATGTTATTTTTGACTAAATTAATTCATATTAAAATAAGAATACTCCCTTGGATAGCTTTAAGTTTTCAATGATGTTGGGTATCATTTCGGATGATGCATAATGCCTTCCAATGTCATTTTTTTTTAAAAAAAAAAAGGCTAATGTAGAACCCAAAACCCTAAATCTATTTCACACCGCTAATGTATTTTCTCTCTCTCTCTTTCTCTCAAATGCATATTGGTGAATAAGAAAGTTGGAGATTAGAACCTAGGAAGTGAGTTGGTGAAGGAATCGTTGACTGCAAGATGGAAAACGATGCTTTTTGTTGAGCATTTATTTTAATGTAGCTGTTTAGTTTTATTTATTGTTTGTTTGTTTCTTGAGAAAGAGACGGGGTGGTTTGGTGCATTATCACACTTCAATTTTCTAATATTAGGGTTCTTTTCAAGGTGTCAACATCTTATAGAAGAGAGAGATCGATAATGTGATGAGAAGGACGAAAGTAACGTGGAGAGGGAGAAGAAGACGGAACGGCACTTCCGGTAGTCACCCTTAAAATAAAATTTTATTCTTCATCATCCAATGCCTCCACACTTTCATTATTATTATTCTTCTTCCTCTTCATCATCTTCTTATCTTTTCATGTTTCATCAAAGGAGTTCAAACACCTCTCAAATGTTGATGAACTCATCATTGTCATGATCAAGATGTGGTTAGAATGGCATCAAGGGTCATGCATGCATGTTTCTTCCACTTGGAATTGGAAGTTGTTTATGTGTTTCTATGACATATGTGTGTCTCTTGTGTGTTCATTAGGTTTTTATTTAAGATTGGTGTAAATTATTAATTCTTCTAGAGACTTAAAAGTGTGAGTTAATTTTCATTTTCATTTTAAGTGTCAATTACTATTATTTTCAATTGCAATATGTAACTTGTTTTAAATTTATAATTTTAAAAAAATTAAACTAGAATTAACTCATATATAATTTTTTTCATATAGTTTATTTTATATTTGTTTTAACTTATATACATAAATTAATTTGAGCTTAGAAAAGGGTGTTTGATTTTTCTTGTCTTATTTTATCTTTTAAAAGTATTTAAAGAAAAGATATTCAAATATAGTTATAATTTTAAGGGATAAAAACTATATATAAACGTTATTAATATTGTTTTCTAATCATATTTAGAGTTTTACTTTAAAAACATAAAATGCGTTTAATAAAATATAAAATATCAAAGGAAATACTTTAAATTAGATTAAGCTAGCATGATATAGGATATATAGCGTTTTAAATTGTCTTAATTTAAATATGTCATTTTCAAACACATTAAGTTATTACTTATTAATAGTAATGGTTGCAGGTCATGATTTTAAGAAAACTTTCCCCGTAAGAAGTCAATGTAACTTGATCCTGCACTTTACGTAATTATCTCTTTTTTTAAAATACTAATTTCACAATTATATAGATAATGCTCAAACAAACATTAAAAAAACATATTTTATGCCAGCACGTCACTAATCAAGATTTGATTTAATTGTACTTGCCGTCATTAATATTAATTTGAATAACGTGTAATTTTATTCTCATAAATTTAAGAAAGCTTTTTTTTTTTTTTTTTTCAAAGTAGGTAAAATTTGGTTCCATTGAGAATTTTCTTTCGCTCAAACCTCTCAATTTTGCAGGTTTATCTGAATATTTAGGATTGACAATAAATTTGATATATGAGATGATAATTTAAAAGTTTAGGAATAAAAAAAAATAGCAAAAAAATAATGAAATACGAAGGTTTTATATGGTACCTAAGATAAGATTGGTGTTTGCAAAGGTAGCAATTTTATTTATTTTTTATTTGGAGATGAAATTTGATAATAAAAAAGCAGGTCTTTCATGAAAGTGGACATTTTGATTAAAAGTGAATCCGGATTTAGATCAAGAAAATTGGGAAATCGAGTCAATTTTTACCTATCACTAAAGTAAATATTTAATAACTAAAAGTAAAATATTCTTTTTACCAAAATAAAGAGACTAAATCTATTATTTAATGTTAAAAGAAACACTTAGAAGATAAAAAAAAAGAAAAATAAAAAATAATCATATGAAAAATAATATCATTCAATTGAAGTGATAATGATCTTAAATCTATATTCATGATAGAATTTATTAAATCTATATTTAAATTCTATCAAATAGAAATTACAATTTAAAGTTTCTTTTTCATTGTTAATCTTTGCTCAATTAACATGTTTGTATTATACAATTAGATAATTAGTCAATAAAACTATTGATATATGTTCTTATCTATATAACATAACTACTGTAATTAATTTTCATAAATTACACCTAAACTAACAAAATAGATACCTAAACAATGTTTTCACGTTTTCACTATCCACCTTGAAATGCCACTTTAGATAGATTTTTCAAATAATATAAATGTTAGAGAAAGTTAATGGTCTGATGCAAGCAAACAGATGTCAACAGAGGATCTAATAAAACTCATACAATTATCTAATGAATAAATCAACATAACAAAATTATTAAACTTACTTGGTAATTTTTTTGTCAGCAAAAGTAATTTATTAATGAAGGAATACTTATGATGTTTTAACCCATATACATTCTTCTAACTACATGGAAAAGTAAAGATAGAAAAAGATGAATTACACAAATTATCTTCTTCCTACAAAACTCCCTTTCAATCAACCAATTATAATTATAATTGGTGTTGATTTCTTGATTGAATAAGTTGACCATAATTATCTCTATATTGTAGAGGATAATTGGATTCATTGTTTTTGTGTTTTATATATATATATATATATATATATATATATATATATATATATATATATATATATATATATATATATATATATATATTATATTTCCTTTAGTAGCTAGAGAACATCTACTAAAAGAGTAATAACTATTAAGGTGTGATAACAAATATGATGTAACAGAAATGAGGTGATTTAGGGGTTTGAGCTGGCACAAAACATGATATCTTAAACCTAGAATTTATATCCAATTTCATCATTCATAGTTAATGAATAGTGGAGTATTGGTGATAAGTTGTGATCACTCAGTCTATCATTAACTCTAACTCCTCACAAATTACTTTTATAGAAGTTCACTTTGAGACCGGATGTAAGTTTAAATCATTGTAAAATACACTTCAAAGTTAATATATTTTGAATTTTATCTTCACATATAAGTAAAATATCATCTAACGTATTGTAACATATTTATTTTTAGCCTAACTATACCTAATAGTCCTTATGTTACAATAAAAAAAAAAATGTGCTAAAAGATCATTTTTTCTAATTCCTTTTGAAGGTCTAAATTCCTTTATAGGATTTCCATTAACTATAGTTGAAATTGTTATTGATTATAGACATCATTGGATCCATTTAATTCACTATACTCACAAAATTCTAGTCTTTCCATCATCCATATGTTTGACTAAGATTTCTACAAAATAATATTGTTTATCATTTTTATTAAGTTTTCTTAATATGAATACTTCTTAAACTTCTCTTTGTATCTGAAAGATTTTTTTTATTTTATATTCTCTAAAACTTACTATGAAAAATGGTTGAAGATGTAGACTTCTACAATTCTAAAATTAAGTACTTGGTTAAGAAAAAAAAAACAAATTATGTCTCAAAAAAAGGAAAGTCATGTGATTAAAAATAAATATGGATTATTCAGGTCCTAAAAAGCATAGGAGACATTGATCCTAAACTTGGATCTCAATCTCCGACACTTAATTTAACATATAATATAGTATGTTTATTTAATCGAAAAATGTATATTAACCATGTATTAAAAACTAAAGGTCTATGCACCTTCTAATTCGTTAGATCCGCTCCATGCGTGCACTAATTTCTAAAAGAATTTAGCTATTATATCTATATATTTCTTTTGAATTTAATAATTCCATGTGGAGATAGATTTGCAATCTTCACGAATTTTTAATAGTAATAATTCTATTTTTATAAATGTTAATTTTCCAGAAAAGAATAGTTAAGAAGTTGTTCCATTATGAACTTCAAAGTAAAGGTGGCATATGGATAAGGCAACAAACTAAAATATATTGCCTTTGTATATGGTTATATTTTAAATGAATGAAAATATTCTACTTTTTCTTTATCAACTAGGATTTTTCTAATATTTTATTAAAAAAATATTATATTCTAAATACATGAGTGATCCAACCGTATACAAAATAAAATTTTGTATTCATACCATGATAGAAGGAGCATACACATTAAATAATGACGTTGTACATTAGATTTAAACTTGATATAAGATATTAGGTTCAAACATTATATATACTGATAAATAAGACAAATATTCTTTTTCGTTATTCAATCCCAAATTATTACGTATGATTAATTTATTGACGTGTATAAAATAACTTTTTTAAAAGTAATAATTGAGATGATTTTTTTGTTGATATATATATATATATATATATATATATATATATATATATATATATATATATATATTAAAATATTTAGAATGATAATGTATGAAAAATAAACTATAATAAATATACATTTTTCTATGTTGTTCTATATATTTAATAAATTATATCTACGTCTGCATAATTCTTTATGCAAAAGATTTACGATCATAACAAAGTTGAACAATATGCTAAAAAATGGATGATTAATTATTCGAGTACAATCTGAAACTTATTTTTTTCCAAATGAATTTAGCATTAATTATCTCAAAATTAACACTAATTTGAAATTAACATTTTAAAGTCATCTTTAATAGTATTATTTATTCCAGCGTTTTTCAGGCTAACCACTGCATTCTCCCTCTCCTCCCAGATTTACTCTTTGGTAAAAGACAAAACTTACACACTGTTTTATTTTATTTTATTTTTAAACTAACTCTATGTTAGTTCAACAACCATGTAAATACAAAAATGTTTTATAGTTTGTTTATTTCTATTCTAAATCCCAACATTAATTCAGAAAATATTTAAATACACCTCGTAGTTTCAATACTTTCCCTTCTAGCTTTGTTAAGTTAAAGTTAATTACTGAAAAATTTTCTTTCTCAATTTTGTCACTAAAATTAGAATCAATCTAAGTGTGAAAAAGGTAGTTCCTAAATCATTTTTAAGATCTTAAATATTGCCTCTAAACCAAGTGGACTCTTAGACGTAGCATCAACTACATTTTTTAAAAAGTTGGTTAAAAGGTAATGTTTGATTTTTTTTACCAACCCAACTTAATCAAAATGTGGACACACATATTTACGTTAAGATTTGTAGGGTCCATTAAATGAAAATTGACATTTGATGTTTTTTTCTATAACCACTGCAATTAATTTTATTTTTTTTGGTAGAATCCCTAAAGTTCCTCATAAGTTTTGATTTATTAACTTAATTAGTTATAAGTTTAATATTTAATTCAATATAATCAACTAATTTTCAACATCAGTACAAATAATTTGTTTTATTCAACTGGAGTTTACATATTACCATCTTCTCAACCTCAAGAATAAAAACTAACCTAAATTAAGAACCAGTAATTGACATGCTGCTACAAAGATAGAAATAATATAATACAATACTTTATAACATTATCAGATGTTAAGTCTCTACATTATATTGTAGCAATATAATTAACTTTCTCTAACTAAAGCACAAGTGGATATTAAAGTAAGCATTTTTTTTTTCACACTCAAACTTTGTGTAATGCTTACCCTAAATATGTTTCACAAACATCTATCATCATACCATGCACAGTGAACACTGATATAAAGTGTTCAGCACCAAAGTTTCTGATGCATGACAGTCTTACAAAACCGAAGAAAGTTGGTAATAAAAAAACAGATGAAAGTTTTTATGAGCAAGGATTGAAGGCTGTGGATGGATCTTTAATGGTTTTATATGAAAGGGTTGTGTTGTTGTGAGTACGTGGAATGGTTGGAGAGACAAGATGGTGATGACAGAGACAGTGTCTGACTGAGAAGTTGTCTGTGTTTTCTGCAGAATGGAATAAGAAAATGAGGAAAATGACAACACAAGAGGCAGTATTGTGGCATATGATTGGACCCCTTTGGCCACTCGTGCTCTTTCTTGTGGTCTTCTTCTCTCTCTCTCTCTCTTACCATTCTCACACCATTCTCAGTTTCAGTCTCTGAGGGTTTTGCTTCTACACACACACAATAACAGTTCATTGATTCACGCCCACACGCCTTGGTTAGCCATTCAACCAACAGCACTGTAGACGATGCACTCAGTCAAAATATAACATCTCTCTCATTTTTATTCTGCTTTACTTTCATGTCTTCACTATTTTTCACTACCTTCTTATTATTTATTCTATAATATAATTAATACTTTGATTTCACACAACTCAAGTAACAGAGATGTTCACTTATTTACTGTATTCTGTATTCAACCAAATAATACTCTGATATCTTCTATAAAAATTAAATCTGACAAAGTTCATATCAGCAGTATGATACTTTTTAGTTATTATTATATATTTTAGTTACTTCTATGAATATTCCTTTCTTTTTTATGTATTTGAACTTTTTAGAAAATTTTGTTTTTGTTTAACATTTATTTTAAAAATTTAAGATGATATATTATATAGTTGATCTTTTATATTTTTATTATTTATATTGTTATTCTTAACCTAATATTGTATTAGATTTATAAATAGTTTTTTTGTGATGAAAAAATTATTCTATCTTTTATTTATTTAAAATAACCTTAAATGGTACTCTTTATTTCTTTATAAAAATGTATTTACTTTATTTTTTTATTTTTTAAATTTCAAGATAATGTAATTTTGTTTGAATTTGATTAATATAGAGAGAAGAAACTAGTTGCAGTATTATAGAAAAAAAAATGTAGCGATAGATAAATGTACATTGAAATTAGAAAATTAAAAAGGTATAATTTCCCTTAAAAAACTTTAAAGAACTGTTATAAAGAAGTGCAGAGAGTACTGAAACCTCGTGAGAGAGTAATAATTAAGAATAAAATATAATTAACATTGGTTAAGAAAATGAAAAAATCCAAAATAAATTATTACTGTGCTTCTATTGTAATTCTAATGTATTTTTTTTTTCTCAAAATATTATCTAAAATGTGTTTTTTAATATTTTTAATGTGACTTTTAGTTATAAAAAAAATAATCTATCTATCCGAAATATAAAGGGTTTAAAGGGTTTCCCATTTTCATCTAATAATAAATCACCACATTTGATAAGTTTATTGACATTTATAAAAAAAATTACTTTATATGATGAAATTCATCCTTGCAATAATTTCTGATTAACTGAAAACGTAATCCTTTTATAATACATAAAGATTAGGCTAATAGAAAAATTGATGTTATTTATCCTTAACAGGCCTCTTAAAAAGAACAAATGCACTAAAGATATAAACTAAAAGTAAAAAGAAATTCTATAAAAATGCTTTACTAACATGCTTGGTGAATGTTTAATAAATTTTATAGTAAATTGTAATAAAAGAATATATTTATTCATTCATTAGTTAATATTTCTTCCTAGAGAAAAGAAAGGAAGTGATGATTTTGAATTCTTGTCTTTTCCCTTGGATTGACCAAATCATTTCCCCAATTTGGTGCACCAAGAGGCCATGTTTCTTGTTAATTTGTTTTAATATATTGCAACTAGTTTCTTGTTTATTGTTAGAGGGCGACAAGACAAAAAATAATGATATTTAAGCATAAGATTTCAACTACCAACCCCAAAGCCATTTAGTGTACACATCACAATTGGTCAAATCTTTTGATAGGATAAAAACTATATGAACCATCTCACCTCTCCCAAATATCAACTAGGACAATAATAAATGATTAAATTAATGTGTAGATTTCAAATGATAACTGTTAGGTGGGTTTTTTAATTATCATTTAATTGAGTCTTTGAATTTATATTTAATTTTAATCAACTTTTTCCGTGTGTTAGTTTTGTGAGTTTGTAAAAGAAATTGTTTGGGGTTTTCTTTGGAAAAACTTATGAAATAATTTTGGATTGAGTGTACATGAAGATGTGAGAATTCTAGTTTAAGAATTTGATGGGGGAATACCAGGTTCAGAATTTATTTATTAATTTAGATATGTGAGAATACTTAGTTTACAAAGATGACAATATTAGATTCAGAAACTAGACCCTTGTGGTCAATTTCAGTAACAAAATGATGGAAAAACTCAATTAAAAAACAAATATAAATTTAAATACTCTTTTTTTTTTTAAAAGAATAGATAAAAGACCTAGTTAGAAACTATTAAATATATAGGTCAAGTACTTACAAATAAATTAATTTTTTATATATAATACAAAATTTCATGTCTTTTATGGATAAGGGTGGAAACAAATCATATCATCACGTGTTGTTAGATCTACAATCTAATCAATTTGGAGAAAGAATTTTATAAAAGCTATTAACATATCTTTGCTATGAGCCACTATACTCATTTTTCTCAAGCAAAGTCTATTAATTATTTGAGAGAAAAAAAAAAAAAGGAATGTTGGGAGAAAAGATCTATTAAAATGGTCATTCAAGTTTTTTCTCGAAGACTAAACATTGATAAACACAAAAATAACATTTGTAATGAAAAAGAAGTTTTTAGATTTGATTTTGATTTTAATCTATTTAAAAGTGGACCTAATAGGAATTTTTTTTATAAATAATATTATTTTCAATAAATATTATGATACTATATATATTGTAATAACTAAATCATACAATTGTTTACTTGATTATTTTTAATATCTGTAAAGTGTAACATATTTTGTTTGTTTAACTTTATCTACTGAAATAGATCATAATGTAATTGAACGTATTGATTGATCCATTATTCTGGAAATCTATTAGTCTTTTTAGTAAATAGTATATATATATATATATATATATATATATATATATAACAAAAACACACAATTTTATTCTATCGCATTTAATATTAAATTATTTTTTGTCAAACAAATTTAATGTTATTAATCATAATGATAATATAGTTCATGTTTTTTTTAAGGAATGAATGTTTAATGCTATTTATTTAAGTATTGACCGAATCATGATAGTTTTATTTATTTTATTATTTGTTTAAATTAATATTAATTTAATTGACGTTAATATAATATATTTTTAGTAATTATTTAAATTAATTAATATATATTTTAATATTAATTTAAATTAATATTGACTTAGTCAATGTTGATTTTATTTATATGCTATAAATCTATTGACAAAGAATTAGAACCGTAAATTATTTTTAATTTAAATGTCCGTATTTAAAGTTGATAAAAGAATTATAATCCATGTGAGTTTAATTTAACTCATTACTTCATCTTTTTTTCTCATCTGCTTATATAAATCTCCTCACACTATTTAATTTACATATATCTCCTTTTATCAACACTCAATTTCTTAATTATATCAATTTCTTTCATTCACACTCATCTCATTTATTTATTATAAAAAAATTTTGATCTCATTCTCATTTATCCATAAAACTCTTTTTATTCAATACATTAATTTATTTTTTATTTGTATATTGTTGGAGAAACTATTTTTTAAAATTGTAGTCATTAGTATCGGTCATACCAACGTAAATTAAATTAATTTTAAAAATATATTTCATTTAGTGTTATTTAACCTGTACTAGATTAAATAAATTTTAAAATAAAATCTTTAATGAAAATCAATTTAAAAATGATTGATAAGCATGGACTTGGTTAAGACTATAATACTTTAATTAAAAATTAATTTAAAAATATTAGTCATGGATTACCATTGACTTACCAACGCTAAACTACTTTAATTAAAAATCAATTTAAAAATTAATGATGAATTAGTCATGTTTCAAAATTCAACACTAACGAATTATCGTTATATTTTAATGTTCACTTTATGTACGACATAAATATAATATTATTATCTAATTAACATTGAATTTTACTTGTTTGTATTGATTTTTAAGGAATGTTAAATGTCTATTTTCGTGTAGTGAATATATTTATAAGTATTGATATTTTCCAAATTTATACGAAAAAGTTTAAAATAAATGAACATTAAGTATTTTTAATGATTTTAAAGTTAAGAATATAAAATTAATTAATTTTTTATTTATCTTAAAAATTTATAACATTTATTTTTTTATTTAAGATTTTAAAATATTTTTTCATTATTTTCTAGATTTGGCTTGATAATCTTGAAGATTATTAAGATCAAAACTAGTAGATTAGATTTTCTGGTAGAGTAAATATTTCTTTCCTTAAGGACATGAGATCTATGTATTGTTTTGTATGTGTAGAATTAAAATTGTTTATGTATGTGCAATATGATAAGGAAAGATGAGTGTAACATACCTCTTATGGGTTCTTACAGTGAGACTGAGTTAATCAAGGTGTGAAATGTTGTATTTAATTCTTTAATAAGATTTTTTAGGAGTATGTTGTGACAATCCTTACTCTTTTATATCGGTAAAAGTGTTTTGAAGGAACAAATGTTAATAGATGAGAAAAGTTAACTAGATACATGTAATTGTATTGTTGAAATTGACATGTACATGTGTTTGTATTTAGCAATAAATAGGGTTTATATAGTTCTTTGATGTTGTTAAGGAATGAATTAAATATTTGAATCCAATTCAATTAAGATAATTATACTTTTATTTGTATTGAGTAAGAGATGTTTAAACTAAAATAGAAGACTGACTTATTTCATTTGAAAATGGAACTGCTTTGTAATTTCTAAATATGTTACTTAAGTGATAAGAGAGGAGAGTTCCTTGAATGATATTCAAAAAATGACATTTAATGTTAGAATAGGGTATTAGGACTTAAACATCCATTTGATTGCTTAAGCAATAAAGTTCCTTGTTCAATGAGGTAGAAAACAAATTTATTCTCTCTCCTATGAGGGTTTGGACACTTAAAGGCTCATATGGGCATTCAAATGAGAAAAAGATTAAATCAATTCTTTCTCCCCAAAGTTTGACCAGTCAAACGTTTGTTTGAATACTTAAATGAGGAAGAGGTCGTCAACCCTCTTTCTTATAAAGATGTATTTCTTAAGAATAGGTATGATGCTCAAGAAACATATTATATCACTTAAGCGATGATTTACAACTTGAACAAGGAGATCCAATGTTGATTTTCTCTCCTCTAGAAGAAGACCACTCAACTGAGAAGTCTCGTTCAAGAAAAAAAAATATCTATTTTTAAATATTTATATTTATAATGATTTAAAATATTTGATTGGGATGATGAATAGAATGTTATAAATTACATATTTATTGTGGTGAGAAATATGTAGGTATAATATAGTAGTATGGATTAAATTATGTGGTGATTGATTTGGATAATGATAGTTATTTGAGATAATATTCTTACTTAAATATGTTTTATAGTGCTAAGTATTTGAACCTATTAATGAAAAAAAATATCCTGATTTTATGTTTTGATAGGAGTCATGTCTCTAATAAAACTTTCTGAGTATATCTTTAGGAAGATATTATGGTTTTGTATGATTGAAATAACAAATAAGTGTAATGACGTGATCATTTATTAAGAGATGAATGTAAATACTAAATCTTGAATGTATAAAGATGGACTTCTAAATGAATATATATATATATATATATATATATATATATATATATATATATATATATATATATATATATATATATATATATATTTCATTTCAGATTATGAATTATGATTCAATTGAATTTATGTTAGTTTAAATTTGAGTTTGTTATTTTGTGAATTATTTTAATCATATTTAGTATGAGAAATGAGAATGTTATAGGTGAAGAAGAACATCCAAGAAATTTTTAGAAAATAATAAAAAAAGGATTATTCTGAAAAATAATAGTTTGTAATAAATTGTTATATGTTTTGTAAAATTTAACGTGTTTTTAGTATGACAAAGTTTGTAAATGCATATTAAGATAAATTTATGCCTTAATGATATTATTATATAATAATATCGGACGTTGACAAAATGATACATGAGATGTTAAAGTATAATGAACACCAATTACTTCTAACAAGATATTTGAGGGGATGTTTGAGATGTAATTATCAAGTCTTGTAGAAAATCTACCATTGCATTAATTTCTGGAATCTTTTATAACAGGTCAATGATGTCTTTTTCTTTATGATATCCCTTTGGTTTCAATGATGACAAAAAAAAAAAAAAAAAAAAAAACAAAATGGAAACAAAATTGAAAAAGAGGATTAAAAGCCTAATTGAATGGAAAATGGAGGAGTACCAATTTCTTGAGATTGTGAGCGATGTCGGTGTGGACCATAACATGGTCGAGGGTTTTGGGACGATACTTGTCCACCCACAACATCAGGTAAGGGTTGGTTGTGGTACTTTGTGTGTTTCTTCACTGATATCGCTGCTGAGAAGTGAGAAGGGCATAGAACACCACACTCTGAAGTGGCGGGAAGATGAAGAGAATATATATCGCAGCCCACTATTTATTTATTTATTTATTACTTATTTACGATAAATTACATTTATCTTTCTCCATGATGTAATGTTAAATCACCTCTTCTCTTCTCATATTAATATGTAAAAAAGGACATCTTCTCTTTATTTAGAATTTTCATTTTAAGTAAAACGTAAATAAAAATGTAAAAATCAAAATTTCAAAATATGAAAAATTAAAAAAATGATAAACAAAGGAAATGGACACTTTCTTTATCATATGTTAAAAATATCAGAAATGTTATATTGTTACTAAACGTATACATGATATTATAAACATATTAAAAATCATCTTTCTAAGAATACGTTATTTTAATATAAAAGAGTCACAAAATATATGACTTCAATTTATTAATTATTATCAACATCCATTTTTTTCTCTTTTGTATATAATTATATTTTTACATTTTCATACATATAAATAATTGTTTAAAAATAAATTATCTGTTTTAAAAAATTTAAACTTTAAAATTAGATTAAATTACTTTTTATAACAAAAATGTGGATTTCTTTAAAATTATAAATTACAACTTTTTTTATTAAAATTTTTCTTTAAAGTTAATTATGTTTGGTCTACATTTGTTTTTTTACCTTTTGGTTCTCTTAAAAAAGTTAACCTACAATACTCCTTTTAATACTAATCCTTTATTATTATTACTATTATTATTATTATTATTATTATTATTATATTGAAAATAATTATGCAAGCATTAATATTACATGCTTTGAAAATTCAGAGCCTTCTGGCTCTCATACCAACTTGGGAAGGATCGATATACAGAGTATGAAGATAAAATTATGCAGTATGCAGCGGATATAAAATTTTGGAAAATAGAAATGAAAGGCAATAAAAACTTACAGAGGAGCAAGCATGGATTGAAAACATCTACAAAGTTTTATTTAGAAGAAAGAGAAAGAGAGAACATATTACAAGACTCTTTTC
>Ga0209700_104754_pt1 | contig 23940 bp, 17 predicted proteins | sample SiratroredBW_FD_187528 | JGI IMG/M metagenome (GOLD analysis project Ga0209700, IMG submission 187528) | Root nodule microbial communities of legume samples collected from California, USA - Siratro red BW (SPAdes) (version 2) | ecosystem: Host-associated > Plants > Roots > Nodule | place: USA...
TTTTTGTTTTTTTTTTTTTTTCCTTTTCAGTCCCTTTCATTTACCTTCAATTTGTAAGCCAAATGAACTGAATACGTAATTTAGCTTCTATGATATTTGTTTTACTCGATGCAATTTTAAGAGACCATATGCATATATTACGCAAATAAGCACCAATAGGGTAAAAAGGCTATGATGTACAATTAATGTCATCAATAGTGTCCAACTTTTTTATGACTTGGTGTCCTTGATTCCAGTGGTTGCTACAGGACCACTGTTTGGCTGTGCTGGTAACGTGTTATGTTTGCAAAGTGATTTTGAGTTTGTTTTCATAATTATTTTTGGAAACTAAACTTAATTTTGCAGAAACTATTTTGTATATTAATTTTTATTTTTATTTGGATTACTTTCTGACTATGGAAAAACTCTCTTTTTTTGTTTCTCAAATTATTTAAAGGGAAATATATTTAATCGGAATCATCAATCATTTACCACTCTGTTCTTACTTATTATCATTATCAACTGTAAGAACTTTCTTGGTTTTTCCCCACTTTACTCGATGCCCATTTTAACGACAATAATTGTGGTCTCTCATTCGTGTCCCAAATTCAGAACACAAGAGTAGGTAGAACATTATCAAATGCAGAACACATTTTCCACCGAGGTTGAGGGCGACAGGTTCTTCACGTGGAAGTAGGGTTTTGGTCATGTGAGATGGAATCTGAAGATGTTTGGAAATTATCGTCCAAAACAAAATCAGGAATGAATGTTCGTACCGGGACCAATTTTGATCTTATTAATAAAGTACTTTTTTTTTGTTATTATTAATCATCTTTACATAGCATTTTAAGAATAAGATATTTTTTCTTCTTCGTCTGAAGGTCGAGAAAGATTATTCTTCCCATACGACGTTTTCAGGAGAACAAATATATTTAAATTCATTGTTTAATTATTTTACAAAATAATGAAACATTAAATATTAAATATTAAAAATGGTATACTAATAAGACTCTCTTTTCCCTAAAAAACAAATTGTAAACTACACATAACCCAAAATAATTAAATTCCACAAAAATACTTCTCGTTTATCTCTAGTTGAGGTATTAACAAGCAAAATAGTTAAAATTAAAATTTTAATAACAAGATTGTAAGATTGTATATACTATTTGCTATTTAAATTTTATGCAAAATCGAATAACAGTAAAATCATAAGATCATTGTAAAAACGTTTTATCATAATTTTTATAGATTGTTCCTGCAACAACTATTCACCCTCTTGGGAGAATGTAACTATCCATACCATTGCCTTAACATGGTCTTAAGATTTTACACTTAACCAGAAGGTGAGAACATCACAATCATGACAGTAGGATCCTTTTTGTTAGACTTAAAGAACAAAGTTAAATCTCAAATATGTTATTTTGATTATAATGTTAAAGAAGTTGATGCATAATATATTGTGTGATATAATTTTTGTTTTATATCTTGCAAATAAGGTAATAACAATGTTTTTAATTTTAGTACACATTCTAATATAATATTAACCATAAAAATTTATTTTAAAAGATTAAAATATGTTGAAAAAGATTTTAAGTTTGTTATAATTAATTAATTAATGTTTTGTATTGTTCTTGATAATTTTAAAATAGGATAATTGGTTATCCAGTTTGTTAATGAATTAAGATAAGGAACATGAAAATATGTTTTCAACTAGTCTCAAAGAATAATAGATTAAAACAAAGAGCATTCATGGCTGACTTTCATATTTTATTGAGAATAATTGATTAACTACTTAAAATGATTGATTAAATGTATCTCAATCAGTTTTTAAACAATGTCTCAAAAGATATATCAGTAGAATCTTTGAATCACTCTTCAACACAACTGATCATACTTCGAAAAGTGAAATTGCAAACATTTAGAGAGATCTTTTCAAGTTTTTTTTTCATATGTTTCAAGAGTGTTTCCAAGATTTATCAAGAATTCCTTGAACTTTCTTGATTGTGTCAAATAATTACAAAGGTTGTGTATTACTACTAAATTCTCTTGTGAATGATTTTGTTTTATAATTAGTAACATCTTTTCATTTCTATGTTGCTAGATTAATTCCAATTTGTTTCCTCTTGAGTGTTAAAGAGCTTAATTGTTGTTTTCTCTTGTTTTGATCTAAGAGTTGGACATAGCCTTCTTAATTGTATTTAGGAGTTGATTTGGTTGTGTTTCCTATCTTGTATATGTTTTTGGATGTGTTGAGTGTTTATAAAAGACAACAGTGGACTTCAACTCTTTTAAGGTTGCATAACCAACACTAAATGTAGGATCTGTTATGATTTGAACTATTATAAATCTTGTGTAATCTTCCTCTTTTTCTTTATCTCTTTTATATTGTTATTGTAGTATAAAATTTCTACATGCAATCTTTATCAATCTTGTTTCCACAATTAATTGCATTCAACTTTCTAAAAAGATCATTTTTTTCAAGAGAGTTTAAGAAAGAGTAAATCTTTTCAAGAAGTTTTCAAAACCAATTCACCCCCTCTTGGTTTAGCTTAGCCACACATTATTTTCCAAGACACCCTTCGTGATGTAGAGTATTACAACATGTTAGCAATATTGCGTGTTGGGATGAGGTATTGAGTGGTGTGTTAGGTTGCATGATAGACTACATAGACATATGGTATAAATAAGGATGAGGAAGAGCTTGTTGATGATAGAAAAGAAGAATAAATACAAGAAACATGACAAAAAGAAATAAAGAAGGAGATTCTATGAATATTGCCAAGAAGAAATTCCAAACTTAGGAAAAGGAGATTAAAGGACATGTATATATGTAGTCTATTAGTCTTTAGATGAATTTGAGAGAAGTTAAAACCCCATGTTTTGAACTTGAGAGAAGACTTGGACAAAATTCATGCAATCTTGAAGTTACAAGTGTCTTTTAGAACTACCACATGTCACTTTCAAAATGCACATGTTGTTTTTGTTGTTAATTCCACTTCTTGGACGAAATCGTCTATTATATAAAGGAGCCTCCTCCATTTGTAAATGTTAGCACCAGGAGTTGCTAGAAGATTTGATGAAGTCAAAACCTTGATGAAGTTCCAGAACCATTGCTTAAGAGTAGATCACTTGAAGACTTCATGAATATTTGTGGAGTTTGGTCTATAACTTAGGTTGTGTGTGTGAGTTTGGTTTGGTCTCAAATCTGGTGTGCATCACATCTCATTCATGAAAAGCTCCAATAATAAATCTTGATTAACAAAGTTTTAAGAAATTATTAAAATTAGAACTTGTTCTTAAAATTATTTTTCTGCTGAAGAAAAATAATTGATTGAATGATTAAAACAATCGATTCAATTTTAAAGACTGATGTTTATATAAGATCGTGCATTTTGAAAAAGATATGAAAAAAATTCTCATATTGAACCATGCACTGTTGAACCCAGTTTGATTGAGAACTGAATAAGACAAGACTAGTTAATGGTCATGTTAAGCATGTGAAGAGTGAGACAGCTTGAGGTGCCACATGTCACTACAACAGTGGGAGTCAACAAGTCAAAAGTTGTTTTGAGATTCTCTGAAGCTAAGTATAATCTACTATAATTTGATAACGTGTTAAATCTCAACAAAATGTCTTGCATTGTCAATCAATGGTTGTGTCTTCTAGTGAATTGTTTTTCGCTAAGTAGTAGCTCGAACATGTATTCATTGGCACACCACCTCACAACATTGTTTCATAGTTGTTTTGTGTGCAAAAGTCATCCCTCTTGTTTCATTTTATCCTAAAAACATGGCTTTCTCCTCAAACCCGGCAAGAGATCCAAGAGAGCCTTGATCAAACAAGTTAGCTTTGATGAAAATAATGAAACCGATTATCTTGACAGGTGGTTCATTGGCAATCAAGAGAGCATTGATGACTACTATAAGTTATACAGTAGAAAAGTCATCATCAGTCCTAAGGTCTTGAGCATGGACTGACTTAAGGAAGAAAGGCTTGATGAAGTCAGAGACATGCTGAAATTTCAAAAGCTGCACCGTTTTCTAAAGCTATCTGAAAACACCTATCCAGATTTGGTAAAACTGTTTCTGACCAATATGTGGTATGATGTTGAATCACTTTACTCTCAAGTCAAGGGGATTAACATTGCCATCAACGATGATGTTTGGCTGAGTGTTACTAGTTTGAGGAATGATAGTGTCGTGGTGAGCAAAGGCAATATTGCTAAGCTGGGAAACTTCAACAAGGTGCAGTTCTACAAATCCTGTATGAGAAATCAAGACTCTGCATCCAAAACCTTCTCTGTTGGAGGATTAGCTACTACGCCTAGAATCTTAGCCTACATTGTTATTTGGCTTCTCACACCACGAGGTTTTAACCATGCAGTCCTGATTAAGGAGGACTCGATTCTTATGTACTGCCTCATGACCAAGACTAAAGTCAATTAGGTGAATGTAATCCGAGAGCATCTTTTCAAAGTAAACAAAGAGCTGGAATACCACATTCCCTATGTCGTGCTTTTGTCAAGCTTCATTGACTACTTTGAGATTGATGTGGAGGGCGAAGTTGTTGAAGAAGTGAAAACTCTGAATCAGATATCTGCAGCCACTCTTAATAAGATTGGCCTGAGGAAAGTGAAAAACAAGAAGTGGGTTTGTAAGGCTGAGGAAGACACTACTATCCAGGATGATGAAGAAGATGAGACAGATCTGAAGATGAAATTGGTGAAACTAACATGAATTATGATCAGTTTGGTACTGAAGGTGAAACACCTGTTGCTCCAGCACAAGACTCTTATTCTAGGTTTGAGCGACTGATGATCAATCAACTAAATATCATGGAAGACTATAATCAAAGCCACCACCAGTATTGTCAGACACACTTCCAATTTATTGAGACTCAAATTGAGGATATCTAGTCTAAGATAGAGACTATGTTCTTTGCACCAGACGATTAGAACAACTCTTGCATATTTTATGGTGCATTCTCCTTCTTTTGATGAAGTCAAATGAGGAGAAGTAGGAAGTGTTATGTTGTCTTGTGTAGTGTCCTTTGTTGTAGGAGTCTAGGATGGTGTTTTGTTGTATTTGTTATGTGTTGTTTTTATGTCTTTCTACCGTTGTTACCACTATGATGGTTTATTTACTTTGTTTGCTGCTGTTTACAATCAGTTGGTTAGGTTTGTTTTTAATCAGTTTGATGATGCACGTGATGTAATGCTAAATTGATATCATATAGTTTTGCCTTTGTTTAATGAAATATGTTATCTTTTGTGCTATTGTCTGCTTCACAAAGTTTATTGAAATATACTTTACAGGAATATCAAATTATAGAAGAGCTTTTATGCAGACAGTTAATTGTTTAAAGAAGGAACAATTTTATGCAACACAAATCAACACACTACTGTTTGTCTTCATCAAATTGGGGGAGATTGTTAGCATCAGGAGTTGCTAGAAGATTTCATGAAGTCAACAACTTGATAAAGTTCCATAACCATTACTTAAGAATGGATAACTTGAAGACTTCATGAAGATTTGTGGAGTTTGGTCTAGAACTTAGGTTGTGTGTGTGTGTGTGATAAAATCTGGTGTGCGTCAAATCTCATTCATGAAAAGCTCCAATAATAAATTTTGATTAACAAATTTTAAGAAATTATTAAAATCAGAACTTGTTCTTAAAACTATTTTTCTGTTGAAGAAAAACAATCGATTGAATGATTAAAACAATCGATTGAATTTTAAAGAATGGTGTCTATATAAGGTTGGAACGCATTTTGAAAACAATATGAAAAACATTCTCAAAAATTTCTGAGCAAGAGCTTTGTGATTTCAAAAGAGAGAAAAACGCCCTTTCTACCTTGTTAACAATATTTTTGTAATTCATACATCAAGAACTAAATACAATCTGATTCTGGAGCTTTGAATTGATTGAGACTGGTGTTACACTGATTTGATCACCAGAGCTAGGTCTTCTATACCCTTTCTTCAATACTTTTTGTAGTCTGTTAAGTATAGAAGTGCTTGTTTGTTGGGTTGATCGTGATTCTTTCTTTGTAAAGAAAAATATGGTGTTGTGAATTACATAGTGTTGTAATTTTGTGAGTACTGTGGGTTTTGTACTGTGTTTCACTTCCTGAAGGGTTCAATAAGGTGATTTCTAGTATATACAGTGGTGTTTGTATTGGTTTGTAACTTATTGTAGGGTTCAATAGGTTGGTTATTGCTGGGAGTAGTGTGTTCTTGCTGAGTGTAAGAGTTTGTATTGCTGTAAACTGATCTTTGAGATCTTATTTAGTGAAAATCCTTGCTGATTAGTAAGGGACTGGACGTAGCCCTTGAGGAAGGGTGAACCAGTATAAAGTCTTGTGTTCTTGTTCTTTCTTGCTCCCTTCTTGAACATTCCTTGTTGTAATTCTTGCTCTCGAATTTAACAATTCATTAACTCGATTAATTAATTAATATTCTGGTAACATTTCTAAGTTCTTTTTGAACTTGTTAACTCATCTAAAAACAGTTTATTCAATCCATTTCTGGAACTTTTTTATATTTCAATTCATTGAAGTTAATGTTCATCAATTTGATTTTCCAGAAAAACAAGTCTTTCTTAAAATCTTTATTACTTCAATTTATAAACATGATATCAGACTTGTTTTGTTTAATAATTGATTCTTTCTATCAAAAACTCTTTTGAACACTCATATGAAATATTTTCATTGAATTCTTAAAGTGTTTTCAACAACTATTTTTCCAGAATTTAATAAACAACTTACTGGTTTTCCAGAACTAATATCTGTCTCCAACTTATTGTTTTTGTGTGACTGTTATTGTTCTTGGAATAATTTTGAACCTTTTTTTATTTCTTCTTAATATCATCTTTTAATAGTTTCTTTAAAGAATCTTCATTCCTGATCTTCTAAAGGTTTTTGCAAGAATTTTTTAAGAGTTCAATTCACCTCCCCTCTTGAACTCAGCCAAAACTTGTTTTACAGTAAACACAACCTTGAAGAGTGAATGAAAATCTCCTTTATGAGTTTACTTGGAGAGTTCTCTACTCTTGCTTTGGTTCTTTTTAAGGCAAAAGTCTAACACCCCAAGGTTTTAATTAGTACTTAAAAATATATATGTATAAAACATGATCATACTTCGTTTTTAAGACAATAGTTCTACATAAACAATAGATTATGTAAGACACAAGTTTTTTATCTGACAACGATACACAACTTTATAGTATTTTCTCAAACATTAAAGTTACATTAAATGCAACAATCATATTGAAGTTCGGACATGCATAAAAGCTAAAGATGCTCAATGGTTATAAACAACCTCTTAACGACTACCTTTTTTGGGACTCTATTTAAAGTATTCCATCCAAAAGAATAAGTGGCAAAGGGGAGGAGAAATCATGCCAAAACACTGCTCAAATTAAGAGCACTCCTCTAAGTTAGGAGAGAAGAGTTTGCATTACACTAAAAGTGTCAATAAGATGATATAGCAAAGCTCACAACTTCAAAGAATGACCCTCAAAATTAAAGAAGAATAAAGTACTAGGATCCAAAGGAACTTCATGAAAAAACATTGAGTGTGTTTATATAACTTCCTAGGAGAGTGAGCCTAACCATTGTATACGTCGAAAGATGCTACCCTCTTTAGAGTGTAAGATTATTTGAACTGTTGAACATTAGGCGGTCCAAAGTCCCTTTAGAGGATCAAATCAATTGATAAAGTTTTGATGATAACAAAATTCGAGTATATATTTATATTTGATGACTTATATACATTGCGCAGTTAACATTATTATTATTATTATTATTATTATTATTATTATTATTATTATTATTATTATTATTATTATTATTAAAGCAGGAGACACATGGTCTATAAAGAGATAAATTTTCTTACTATTTACTTTTATGTGTTATTGATTTGATTTAAATTGATTTTATATCATATTGTGCTCTAATGATCAAATTTGTTCATAACGGAAAATATTCAAATTATTATGAAGCATTTAATTGTGATTAATTGATTTCATATCATAATGTGCATTAACGTTCAAATCTGTTCATAATAGAAATTATTCAAATTATTGATGAGTATCTCAGATATAATTTCTCTATGTTATAATAAATTATTTCCGATACAGACTCAATCAAGTTTAATGCAGTATGAAAATTAGAGAAGTATTTCCTGTTTGAGCTTCATACATCAGAAAGTCAAGATTGCTCTGCTCAAGCATCCCAACGGCTAGTTTCTAAAAAGCTACATATAGAGGAGCAAGTTCAAGTTGAAGAACAACAAGGAGAAGCGAAAAGAGAAAAACATCATACAATACATTTGAAGAAAATATACTGAGTGTTTATTGTCAATCTGCTATAGAGAGCATATAAAGTTTTTAGGTTGTGTGAAACCATTGTGTAATTCTTCACCATTGTGAAGTAAACCCTTGTGAGCTTTCATTGTTCTCTCCTTTGAGAGTGTTTCTTTAAATCTTGAGTGGTCTTGATCTCAAGGGGAGATTGGGACTGGTATAACCTGGAGAGGTTTGTGTACTCGTGATAACCTGGAGAGGTTTGTGTACTCGTTGTAACCTGGAGAGGTTTGTGTACTCGTTGTAACTATTTGCTAAATAGTGGAACCTCTTGAACGGTTTGTTCAAGGGAGAACTGGACGTAGCCCAAGAGATTAGGGTGAACCAGTATAAAACTGCTTTATCTGTGCTTATATATTTTTGCTTTGGTTAGTGGTTTCTATTTATAGCAAATTGAGTTCGAGCTCCATTCAACTCCCCCTTCTGGAGCCAGCTGTTCCTACATGAACTAAGATAGAAAGGCTAAACTTTGTATTTGCCATCTGACACAATCATCCCCAGCCAATCAGACCCAATGATTAATACATCATTGAAACACCAAACCTTCAAATTTTAGCATACACTAGTTGTTTGGCGAAGAATACTGTTATGAGTAGCATCAATTATCCTGTGGCGAAGGATAGGTAGGCCAATCACAATTGAATTGTGGAAATTGGGCTGCTACGCTCTTAAGTTGAAAGAGTTACGGACTAACTATTGATTATATATTTTGGCCTAATGGTAAGTGTTTGATCCAACAATTGGTATCAAAACCAGGTTCTTGAAAATGCTCAACGCTTTTATCCTATGGCTGAAAACAAACTTTTGTTTGCAGAGGGAGCCTCAATTGATAGACCTCCAATGTTTGGTGGTATAAACTATTAATTTTGGAAAGTAAGAATGAAAATTTTTATTAAATCAATAGATCATGATATTTGGGATGCTATTGTGAATGGTCCATGTGTGCCTAAAACTGTTGTTGATAATAAAATTGTTGAAAAACCTTGGTCTGAATGGAATGATGTTGAAAGCAAGAAAGCTTATAGTAACTTCTGCCTTAAATATTGATTAATTTTTCACAGTATCACAATGCAATTTTGTAAAAGAGATGTGGAACATTCTTAAAGTGACTTATGAGGGAAAGAATTATGTCAAGTGTATTAGGAAGCATGCACTTATCTAGGAGTATGAGTTCTTCAAAATGCAGTAGGGAGAAACCATTGCAGATGTGTAGAAAAGGTTCACTTATATTGTGAATCCCTTGATTGGCCCTGGAAAAGTGTTTGACAACGAGGAGCTCAACAAAAAGATCTAAAAATGCTTGGATAGAAGTTGACAGCCAAAGGTTATGACCATATTAAAAATAAGAGATCTTACAACATTGACCACTGTAAAATTGTTTAGCAAGCTGAGAGAGCATGAGCTAGAGATGAACACACTAAAAAAGTAGGACAATGGAGATAGAAATGTTAGAGAACTAGCACTCATATTTGCTGCTCAAAATGAAGAAAATAGTGAGGACAACACAAGTGACTATAGTGATGCTGAGACTAAATATGTTAACTAGGAGGTTCAACAAATTTCTGGAGAAGAGAGGAAAAGAGAAGAACTAGCAACCAAAATGGTATAGCAAAAAATGTGATCTTAGTTCATCCAACGTCACTTGTTTTGGATGTAGAAAATATGGACACATGAAGGTCGAGTGTCCAAATCTAGAACACAAGGAGAAAGGCATGGACAAGAAGAACAACAAAACTAAAAAGGCCAAAAGAGCTTACATAGCTTGGGAGGATAATGCAACATCATCCAACTATTCATCAAAGGAGGATCAGAAAGCTAACGTCTATTTGATGGCTAGACATCAATCTACAACTAGCAGTGTAAGTTTAAACATTTCAATAAAGCATGAGAATTATAGTACCTTGCTTCATGCTTTTAAAGAAACTCGTGAAGAGGCAAACATATTGACTATGTCAAACAATAGATTAAAAGGTTTAAACAATTGGATGGAAAACAAAACCAACTCATTGGAAGAAGAATTGAAAAGTGTTAAAAATGATTTTGAACATCTTGAAATGATTTATAAAGCTTCTTCTTGCAATGTGGTTGTATCTTGTAAGCCAACTAAATGTGAACATTGTGAAGTTCTGCAAGATAAAAAATAAAAAAAAACTATTTGTGAAAATTGTTGAAAGACTTAGTTTGGGGACTGAAAATTTGAATTCCATTCTTGGATCTAAAAATTGTATTTTCAATAAAACTCACATTGGTCATTATTCTGGTTTAAAAAAAAAAGAGAAAAAGTTCAAAATTTTTTTTGACTATAGCAAAAGGCAAACTTCACCATTTGTGACTAATTTATATTGAATGAGAAAAAGACCATTTTGTAAGGAATTATAATTTTAGAAAATTTGATATTCCAAATGATAGAAACCGACTTTGGCTCCTTGCTTGATTTGGAGTTTCACATTGATTGGATTATGGAGGAGGCAACAAAATGTAGTGTATAATTCATGGATTAGGTAAAGTGATCTAGAGGAAAAAGGAGATGTGAGAGAGGTGAGGCAAACTCTCGCAAGGTACCTAGGCTAAACTCAAAGAAAAGCTAACCTAGAGGTGATCAAGAACAAGTGAAGTTGAATTTAGATAACATTTCTCTACTCATTCCATGATGAAACTACAATAGGCTAGCACACTTATTTATAGTGCGAGTGCCAGCTCAACGTGGAGCCAAATTCATAAAATTCAAATTCAAAAATACAACCTAGATCTAGAAGAGCCAATGAGAGCATGACATGTGGCCTTCACACTTCTTATTCCTTCTCTTCACATTTAGCTCATGTTTAATATGTTTCTTGCTTTGTGTGCAACTTCTTGTGCACCAACTTCAAGCCTTGGATGTTATAGAGTTTGCATTGGGCTTTAGCAAGCCCAAATGCAACCGTAGATGGACTATATCATCCTATTCTAATGCTATTCTACCCATGACCCAAGTACAAGGCCCAAACCTTATTCTTCTTGGCCCAAATTATTCTAAGCTATTCTAAACATTTATACAAGAAAAGGACTTCATCTAGATGCTCCATGATCTAAAGAGTGAGACAAATTCTTCCTCCACCCCCATACCCTCTTCCTGCACCCCTATATAATATTTTAATTCCATCATTGCCCTTAATGAAATGACGTAAATGCCCCTTCCTTAATAAAACAGTCTCCCCCTTCCCTTGCGAGCACCACCGTTCACGATAAACTCCAGTGCGTTTTCCCTCCAATATTCCTTCTCCGGTGCCATTTTTGAACGTTTCAAGCGTGATTGAACGGTAGGGGAGACATTCTGATGAGTGTGCAGTGTTTGTTGAAGGCAAGGAAAGACGGGGAGGTAAGATTTTTGCATTTCGTGGATTTTTTGAAGTTTCTGAATGGGCACCCGGATGAGGTCATCTGGTTCTCTATTTTTGAAATTTGAGAACCGGACAGCGATACATCCGGTTCGTAAAATGAGAACCGGATGTAGTAGAGAAGGGGTGTCATCCGGTGTGTATAATGTAAATCGGATGCCACCCCATCCAATTTTCAAAAGTTAAAAAAAATTGCAAACCGGATGGATAATGGGGTGACCTCATCCGGTTTGGAAATTTGTGAACCAGATGAGGAGGGTCTTCCGGTTAACAAAATTTGCAAATCGAATGAGATCAACCCATCACCCATCCGGTTTGCAGTCTTTTTCACTTTTGAGAACCGGATAGGGTGGCATCTGGTTCATAAGTTTACAAACCGAATGACACCCCCCTCCCCTGCATCCGATTCTTATTTTATAAGTTTTTTTGTGAACCGAACGGGGATGCGTCCGGTTAATGTTTAGGATTTTTTTAATTTTTTCTCTTTTTTTTCTTATGAGTTGTTTAAAATTTATGTTACAGATATAGATAGTCTTTGTCTATATTCAGAGGAAGTAAACAAGGTATCTCGTGAACTTGAAAGTGGTTGCTTTATTCAGAAGAAGATTGCATTATTGATTTCACAACTAATAAGGTAAAATGTTTTGTTTTTGTTTTTATTTATGAAATGTAAATTAATTACATATGGATGTGATATATTGTGCAGGTGTTTGGTACTCGAGACAAATTACTTGAATGGGTTCGCAAGGTTGCATTTAGGCTTTGATTTGTTGTTGTGATATTGAGATCAGACAAAGCAACTGGAGCATAAGGTAGGAAGACCTATATCTTGTTGGGATGTGAGATAAGTGGAAAATATAGAAAGTACAGAACAGATTTAGAGGTTACTATAACCGGTACAAGAAAGTGTGATTGTCCATTCAGATTGCGTGACAAACCAATAAAAGGTGGTAAAGGTTGGGTTTTGAAAGTCGTATGTGGGTAGCATAACCATGAATTGGCTAATACGTTGATTGGTCACCCTTATGCCAGTAGGTTACGACCCGATGAACACGCTTTAGTTGTGGATATGAAGAAAAGCCGGGTGAAACCAAAGAACATATTGTTTACCCTTAAAAGGAAGAATGAAGACAATGTCACGACACTTAAACAGTTGTATACTACCAGATATACATACAAGAGATCAGTTAGAGGACCAAGAACAGAAATGCAACAGTTGATGATGTTGTTAGAGCGTGACAAGTATATTCGTTGGCATAGGGTTCACAAGTCCTCCCGAGTTGTAAGTGACATCTTTTGGACTCACCCATTTCTTTGAAGTTGTTAAATGTATTTAGCAATGTGTTGTTGATGGATACCACCTACAAGACAAATAAGTACAGGCTTCCACTGCTCGAAGTTGTAGGTGTGACATCCACAGGCTTAACTTTCTCGGCTGCATTTGTTTTGATGGCTATTGAACGCCAAAATAATTTCATTTGGGCTTTGCAAAGATTGAAAGGGTTATTTTTGAGACGAGATGTGTATCCTACAGTTATTGTTAGTGATAGGGATCTGGCTCTGATGAATGCCGTTGAAGTTGTTTTTCCAGAAGCTTGTAACTTGTTGTGCAAGTTCCACATAAACAAGAATGTTAAGGCCAAGTGTAAAATGCTTGTTCATCCAAGGGAGACATGGGATGTTGTCATGAAAGCATGGTTAACTGTAGTTGATTGTAGTGATTGTGAAGCATTCCCTAAATGTGTTGAAAAATTTGAAAGTGCGTCTTTGGCATGACCCATATTTTTAGAATATGTGCAAAAGACCTAGATTAAACCTCATAAGGAAAAGTTTGTCAGTGCTTGGACAAATAAGGTCATGCATATGGGCAATACTACATCAAATAGGTATGCTGTTATATATAATGTATATTTATATGTTAAAGACTATTTTGTTTGTTAAAATAATTTTGTCTGTTATATGCAGGGTTGAACAAGCTCATGGGAATTTAAAATGTATATTGCAAACTAGCGTGGGTGATTTGTATACATGTTGGGATGCAATCAACAATCTCCTTGTCCTTCAAATTAATCAGATTAAGGCCTCATTCGAGATGAGTCTAAATGTTGCTACCCACTCTTACAACATCTCATTGTACAAAGGTTTATTGGGTATGGTAAGTAAGTATGCATTGGTACACATTGCAGAGGAGTTCAATAAGGTAAAATTTTTTGGCTTTGATAAGAAAAAGTGTGGTTGTATTCTTAGATATACTCATGGCTTACAATGTGCTTGTGAGCTTGCAAGATATGATGTTGGTGTTATACCACTAAATGTAGTGCATGTGATATGGACTAGACTTAGTTTCTCAGACTTATCATCAAGTTAGTCATCATCTGAGTTGTCTATTAAGCAAGAATGGGAGGTCATTTCTAAACGCTTTGATGAGCTTGATATTGGAGGTAAAATCACCATAAAGGGTAAGCTGGCTGAAATGGCATACCCTACAATGACATCATTATGTCCCCCATTGGAAAAGGTTAAGACAAAAGGGTCACAAAAGACTAAACAAAAACGATTAGAGAGGTCAACCAAGCGTGAACCTTCATACTTTGAGCATGTAGACAAGATTCATTCCATGGAGGATAGTTGTTCTATACAGAAGGCTTTAAGGGTGAAGATAAAATCTCATTCGCAATTGCCCTTTAAATTTTTGCCCTGTCTTGATCAATTTCATCCTATTACTCACCCATACATAGTGGACATTATTGATGCTAAACCTGATGGACATTGTAGTTATCGATCAATTGTTGCATTTTTGGGAATGGGAGAAGAGTCATGGCCATTAATCAGAATGGATCTATATAAAGAAATATGTCAATGGCGTGATCAATATACGAACATCTTTGGTAGCCATGAGCGTTTCGATAAACTTAAGAATTCTTTACTTGTTGAGGGGACATCATCTTGAAGTGTTTATGTTTAATTTTTCATTAACAATTCTAAGTGCAATGACATATTACTAATGTTGTACATATTTGCATGCAGGTGTTGAGAAGTGGATAACTATACCAGATATGGGTTATGTCATTGCAAGTAGATATAATGTTATTCTTGTTTTCTTGTCATTGCAACAAAATGTAACCATTTTTCCATTACAAAGTAAAACCGCTATTGATGTCAGTCAACATCGGATAATATGCATAGGACATGTTTATGGGAACCATTTTGTACAGGTAATGTTTATAAGTTACAAAATTGCCCAACCTGTACTGTCATATTCACTAACTTAATTTTCAAATTCATTTACAGGTTAGCTTGGTTGATGGTTGTCCTTTACCAAATGTAGACATTCTTTGGACCAATCATAGTTCTCCAGACGCACAATTATGGCTATCTCATTATATTAGCAGAATGCAACTATTTGTATCTATATTAGGATCAAGTACATCATATGTAAATCTTGGTGATGATTGATTAATAAATATATATGGAAATTTTCATTTAGTGGCAAATATAATAATTCAGTGAAATTGTACCAACATACTGCATACATAAACCAAGTACCAACATACTTAATACATAAACCAAGTATGAATATGGTGAATACATAAACCAAGTACGAATATAGTGAATACATAAACATGGTCAAAAATACATATCAGGTACACATAAAACCCTAAGAACTAGACGTCCCTCTCCCTCGACCACCTCTGTGTCGTCTACTGTATACTTGTCCTTGACGTGAATGTGTGCGAGCCAATTCATAGGCAACTACTGTATCCTCATGTGCATCTCCACAACTAATTGCCCTCTACAATAGGATGGCTATCCTTCTAAAGATACTATGAAAAAATTAAACAATAAAAATAATAATGTAATCATTTACAAAAATGAAATAAAATTCAAAAATGTCAATGTACACAAATATCAGGGTGGCTGCTGCTACTGCTGTGCCGACGAGGCTAGCAGATCTTCGTCATGACTATGACTATGACTATGGCTACGGCTACGACTATGAAGATCTTCTTCCTCATCACATCTAATGACATATGGATGCGACACACGAGTATACCAAGCAATATAGTCCTCCGAGCATGCATGTGGGCCAACACTAGGTATCAATGCAGTGACAACATTATCAGAAAAATATACCCAACATGCATTAACCGTATTAAAAGCAGCCATATCTTGCAGTGGAGGAGGAGGTGGTATGGTCTGCATATACCCATACTGTCTCAAACCTCAATCAGGAAGGTGCATCTGAATGTTATGTCCATATTGGAGAAAACCCCGAAAAAATGAAATCGGCTCAAGAGGCCGGAAAACTCTGTGAGAAGTGTATGGACACCAGATGACACCAGAGAGGGTCAATCGATCTAGTTGTTGTCGGACATCAACCAACCTATAGGGATGTCGACTAACCACATATCGACAAGCCCATAGAAGTTCTTCACTATAGCTCGGGTTTACATCTTTATTTCCCATATATGGGAAGTGCTCGTACATCCATTGCTGACAATAATAAATGAACTTAGAAGTAATAAAACATAACCTTCTAAGTTATTTAGTGGTAATAAAATATGTACCTATAACAGAATAATGAAAACACCCAATTGTTTGTTCCCAGCCAGAGAAGCATCTCCTAGTTTATCATACATGTGTGCCAAATCAGCTGCTCCCCAGGCATAGCTACCACAAACCGCAAGCTTCCGAAATAGTGCCAAATAAGAAATGGAGACAGATGTGACACTTTTGTCAACAAAAATTGTGCATCCAATTAGATGCAACAAATATGCCCTTGCAGCAAACTCCCAGTCTTCATTTTCATAGCATGCCTCGTAGTGATCTCTCAACCAACTTAGGAGTACAACATTGCCATGACCATCCTGCAAAGCGGCATTAGCATCACCATTAGGAACACCTAATAGTTTCCACATCACAGAAACAGCTCCATTGTTGTCTAACCTATCAAAAATGGGAAACTGCCCCATAATAGGTAGGTGGAGTAGGCTTGACACGTCATCCAATGTGATTATGATCTCACCAAATGGCATATGGAAGGTATTAGTGTCCCCTCTCAACAAATGCACACATCAGTCCCTTGTCAACTACCTCATAGCACATGTTGTATAGAGGCAATAATCCGCTATTGACAATCAAAACAAACACCTCAGCACGAGGAAGACCAAAGTTGTTCACTTTTCTCCCATGGGAGACTAACTTTAGAACTCCACGATCCTAAACAAAATACAACAAATGATATCAAAAAGTTCACATATTAAACACAAACTAAATACAACAACTTATAACATAATCTTACCTCACCCTCCCACAACCTCAACGCCACATGATGATTATAACATACCAAAAGGGACATACCAGATGGTCCCCCAGGAAAACCTACCACCTCAGCAGCCTCACCCCCACCAATGCGAGGAGCTACACTATTAATATTAGCAGCATCAGCAGAAACAGGAGGAGCACTAGATGAAGCACCTCGATCTCCTCTACGCACTGATGTTGTAGGCCTTCTATGGCCTTCAGGCTGTGAAGATGCTCCTCTGGTCCTCGCCATATCTGTCAATGCACAAAGTTACACCGCACAAAGTTAAAAAAATATTTGGACACCTGAAAACCGGATGAGAAGGCCATCCGGTTGTCAATTTTTTTCAAATGACAACTAGATGGGGGTGTCATCCGGTTCTCATATTCAATAAAACAACGCACCGAATGAGCCATCTGGTTCTCAGATACACAGATCGAAAACAACACCCCTTCGCCTTCTACAACCTCCCAAACCTCAAATCAACTACTCTAATCATCAATATCACTTACTAATTGCTAATAAACATCACAAATTGCTTACCTTATGCTTCTTTGAAGGATTAATTGAAGATTTTGCAGAACGAAGGAATGAGACGTGCGAGGGGGAGAAATGAATCGGATGAGATGCGACTGAACCGGATGGAGGACGAATTCGTCCGCAGCACATCGGAGAGCTTGGACGAACGGTGGTGGTCACGGTCACTAGCGGCGCACTTTGAGAGAGTTAGGTTTAGGGTTTGATAACTGAATGGGATAGTGGCACGCATATAGGGGGTGAAGGGGGTGGAGGTTAGTTCTAACTTTGCACATTTAAGTGAAGGGTATAATGGACATTTCAGCTTTGGTATGGGGGTGTTGGAAGAGGGTATGGGGGTGGAGGAAGAATTCGTAAAGAGTGATCTCTTCAAGGTTGTATTTGGGCCCGAACAGCTGGTGGGAGGCCTAAACAGACTCAGATTGGCCCAATCTTCTGGAAAGCTCTTGACCAACCCTCTAGCTCTTTGCTTTCTTTATTCTATGAGGTGGCAGAGTGTATTCCATTACCAAAAGGCTTGGTTAGGTGGGTGCCAAAAGGTACAATTAACAGTGTTGAACCCAAGTTTAACAGGGGACCACTGCTTGAGATTATCTATTTTGCACGACACTTTGACAACTAAGAAACAACTATGATATTTGGATAGTGGCTATTCAAAGCATATGACAACAGATGCTTCTAAACTCATCAATTTAACCTTAAAACATGGAGGTTTTGTGACATATGGAGACAACAATAAAGTAACAATACTTGGTGGTGGAGATGTTAGTGATAAAGACTCCTTGAACATCAAAGATGTGCTAAGTTATGCCTCATTTCAGATTCAATTTCGAGGAAAAATTTGCTAGTTGGTAACATTTCCCATTGATTATGATATGAACTACTTGATATCTAAGAATGATGAATCATGGTTATGGCATAGGCACATTGCACATATTCACATCCATCATCTAAACAAACTTGTATCTAGGAATTTAGTTGATGGTCTTTATAAACTCAAGTTTGAAAAGGATAGGGTCTGTGAAGCATGCCAACAGGGGAAACGGTCCAAAAATTCCTTTTAGTAGAAAAAACTTTGTTTCTACCTCAACATCCTTCAAGCTACTTCATATGGACTTGTTTGAACCTTCTTTGACCATGAGCTTAGGTGACAACTAATATGGTTTTGGTCATTGTAGATGATTATTATAGGTATACATGGACATTACTCATTATAACCAAAGATGATGTATTTGCAACCTTCAAAAGACTTTCTAGAGAGTTTTGCAAAATGAGAAAAATTGTAACATTTTTTATATCAAAATTGACCATGGGGAGAATTTCAAAATGAAAATTTTGAAAGGTTTTGTGATAAACTTTGGATAAAACATTATTTATTAGCACCTAGAACACTAAGCAAAATGGTGTGGTAAGAAGGAAAAATAGATCTTTGGAAGAATTAACAAGAACTATACTTAATGAAACTAATCTTTGTAAGTATCTTCAAGTTGATACAGTAAACACTGCATGTTATGGTTTTAATAGAGTTTTGATAACACCTCTTTAGGAAAAAAACCCCATATGAGATTTTCAAAAGAATAAAACCAAATATTTCTCATTTTAAAAATTTTGGCTGCAAGTGTTTTGTTTTAAACAATGAAAAAGACAATTTGGGAAAGTTTGATGCTAAGAATGATGAAGGCATCTTCCTAGGTTACTTATCTCATAGTCATGCATATAGAGTGCATAACAAGAAGACTATAACTACAAAAGAATATGTTCATATTATTTTTTTATGAAACTAATCATAAGATGCACGCTTAAGAACAGTACATGTGATAATGAAATCACTAATTCCAAAGGCTAAAGCTATATGTAGACTCATGCACTAAAACAAAGCAACAGAGCTATAGGCAGTAGAAAATTTTGGATTACCAACTACACCTATCACCAATACTAGATTGCCTAAAGAATGGATGGTTCGAAGAGATTTTTCCTTGGATAACATCATTGGACAGATTGTCAAGGGAGTATTTACTAGAAAAACCTTGAATCAATTTTACAAACAAATGGATTTTGTTTCATAGCTTGAACCCAAATTTATTTTTAAAGCTTCGGGTGATGATAATGGGATAACTGCTATGCAAACAAATTGAATCAATTTACTAGGAATAATGTGTGGATTTTAGTTCCTAGGACTAAAGAAATGAATATTATCGGTACTAAATGTGTATTCATAAATAAAATGAATGAACAAGGTATCATTGTTAAGAACAAAGCTAGGCTAGTAGCAAAAGGATGTAATTAAGAGGAATAATTGATTATGATGAAACATATGCTCATGTTGTTAGGCTAGAAGTTGTTAGATTGTTGCTTGCATATGCCTGTTTATGTGGTTTTGAATTGTTTCAAATGGGTGTAAAAATTGCATCTTTTATGACTTTATCAATGAGAAAGTGTATGTAACACAATCCCTAGGTTTTGAAGATCACAAGTTCTCTAAACATGTGAACAAACTCAAGAAGGCAGTATATGGACTTAAGCGAGCCCCAAGGCAATTGTATGAGAGGTTAAGTAATTTTCTACTGTCACAAAAATATGAAAGAGGAAAAATAGATAAAACTCTCTTTATTAAAAGGGTTGGTAATAATATCATTCTTTCACAAGTGTATGTTGATGATATTATCTTTGGTTTAACTAATGAAAAACTTTGTCAAGAGTTTGTTGCAACTACGGAAGGTGAGCTTGGGATGTCTATGATAGAAGGGCTTAATTACTTCCTAGGCTTGTAGCTCAAACAGGTTAAACAAGGAACATTTCTAAAGCAATCAAAGTATTGCAAGGATCTCTTAAAGAAATTTGGAATGGAAAAGTGCAAGGAGTTGCAACACTTATTTCAAGTTGTTATCTAAATTCTGATGAAAAATGAGTGGTTGTGGATTAAACTACATACAGAAGACTAATTGGATCATTGTTCTACTTGACAACCAACAAATTAGATATAATATCTAGTGTAAGTTTTGGTGCAAGATATCAAGCTAATCCAAAGAATCACACTACAATGCAGCAAAGAAAATACTCAAATACTTAAAGGGGGTTGTTAATATTGGATTGTGGTATCCAAATGGTGCTTCACTAGGAACGTTTGCCTAAACCTAGTGCGAGTGTGCTTCACCAATCTCACCTTTAAAGGAGATTTTATGTGGACACATGTCAAATAAGTTAACATGGACATCACTCTTGTTGTGTCGACTACTATAATAGGGCTTTAAAATACTAGAGTCAAAAGACAACGTTGGATCACTTGAAGACTATAACAAAATCCAGTTCTTCAGGTCACGTATCATAAATCCTCATAATACAATGTGAGGATTCCATTTTAGTGGACTTCCAATGAATCCAAGGATCCTAACATTTCTAGTGGTATGCCAGTTGACCCCAAGAGGATACAACCATGCAATTTTGACTGAAGAAGACTTGATTATGATGTACTTCATCATGAACAAGGTTAAGATAATCTGGATTCATGTAACAAAGGATCACATGAATAAGTCCAAAAGGATAACATATCACATTGTGCCTTATGTGGTTTTAGTGTTCAAAATGATTGAGCACTTTGACGTTAACTTGGAAGAGGAGTTGGATGAAAAGGCCTACTCCTTAATGAGATCACTTGTGCAATGTTGCACAAGATTGGACTGAAGAAAATAAATGATGATTACTGAATATGCAGGGCAGATGAAGAAGTTGCAAAACAAGGAATTGTTGCTACTGCTGGACATGGAACAGATGGTGTAGGACCAAGTGGAACAATGACATCATTCCCTACATTCTACCAATTGATAGAGGGGAGTCAATGTCCATATTTGAACAAATGGTGTTGGGCAGGCTAGAAACATTGGGGAGTCATTATGATTTTTTTGCAGCAACGTTTCGGCACCTAGATCAACAGATAAAAGCCGTGAAGGACAAGTTGGCAGAGCTGCATTATGAAAGAGATACTTAGGATCACATGTATCATATTATATGTCATATTTTAATGTGTTTTGAACAATGTTATTGCTGCCTTTTGCATCATATTATTTTAATCATATTTGATAAATTCAATACGGGAGAAATGATGTGAATATGGTGGTTGTTAATTGTTTTTATTTGTTTTGTTTTTAAGAATATTATGGTCTGTAATATGTTAAATCCATGAACCTGAACATTGGACTATCATGTGGTTATGAATGAACTTCAATGGTGATAGTACTTTGGTGTATTTGTGGTTATGATTAGTGTTGGCAAGGTAAGTATGAAACCTTCGATGTATATTAATGATGTTATGCTAATAGACAATCTTAAACACAATCTGCTTAAAATAAGTCAATTATGTGCACTAGTTGAAAACATAACAAGTAATAAATGTCGTTCTTTTTCAAAGGATTTGTGCAATATGTTACAATAGTTACACTTATAATAAAATTAGATTCAACAACAATTCCATGATTTAGATTGATGTGCAAAAAATAAAATAAAATTTAATATATTTTTAAACAATTGAATTGCCGAAAATGATTATTGAATAATATGAGTTGCTAGAGTTAGACCTCATCAATCCTCACTCTCATGCATAAAAGCATTTACTTATTTCCAAACAATAATCAATGTAAATCCACAATTTTACCCAAACCTTAATTCCTTAAATGAATGAGCCTAAACTTATCTATTAATTGTCAATACCTTGATCAATTATATTAATAAAACTTGCAATCGCCACAAAAGACTCAAAACTTCAAACGAATCCTACTCTATTCCTAGAGACATGTTTTCATTTGGTATTTTAATTCAGTTTTTGATTCTAGAAGATATTTTCTAATACCCAAATCATCAAAGATCAAGTCACGAATGAACACGATAACCAAGAATTGTAACATCCCAAATTTTTATGAAACTATGTAAATTATTTAATATCATCGTCTAGTAATATTTAAAGACTAGAAGAGTCATAATTTATATTGATATATATATATATAAGGAGATCAAACGATGGATGTCTCTATAATGAAGTATACACTACCAAACGAAGGCAATAATCGTGGAGGATCAAATTTCTAGTTGGTAGGTGATTTTAAGTCGTTAGACGATATTGAAGTCAGAGGATAGAGTGAAAGAACATTAAACATAAAAGATGAAGAATTAGTCCAATGAAATTATCCATGGATGAATGGCTTCTGTTTTGATGGTCTAATCTAAGAAACCTCAGGAGATACAAGTTGAAAAAAGGCATTGGAAGAATGAAGTAACCATTGCCTATAAACCATTTGAGGAATCAGTGACAATAAGTTTCCTCTATTTATGAAGAGTTATTAAAATTTTAACATGATGTGACAAGTTTAAAGGATAAGGATTATTTCATAGAAAGACTAGAATAGTCTAAGTAAATATCTCTACTTACACTATTTTATATAACAACGAATATTTGGACCCCATTTCCATTGTTTACTAGAGATATTTCACATCTTAGTACTTACCTCTTTATAACCAAATTCAAACTATATTTGAAAGAATCAATTTATTACAACTATATAGTTACAAGTGAATAGTAGTTACTCATGACCTCTTTATAAATAGAGTGTCTGAGAGAATAATGAAAGAAAAGTATGAGACAAACTTTTATAATTTTGTGAGCTACCCCTAAGCCTCATAACCCTAAAAATAATCTTTTCTCAATGTTTTATTGCAAATCTATTTTATGATCTTTCTCATATTTCTTTATGAAATATTTTTCAGTATCTAAGATAAACTGATTTTATAACTTATATTCTAAAGCTTTACTGTAGAAATATCATTGATAATCTTTATTGATAATTATTGTGATTTCCCTTATGGGAAAAAGGCCTCATGATCAAGATTGTGCCCTTATTGACAATAGTAAATGGAGGATTTGATTCCTTGGGATTGAAATGAGCTGAAGTGTTGATGATGAGTTTGATATGTGTACATGCTCATCTATCCTGACTAGTCATTAACGATTGTCTTATTTATTTGTTATCAGTATCATTCTCAGCATTTCTCTACAATATAAATAAAGATTGTAATATAAACAATAATAATATTGATTAGTATCTTTTTAGTGTTATTATTTCCTAAATATTATTCCCAAAAATATTTTTAGATGACTTATGGGATGGAAATCACTAAAATGATTTGAAATGATTATACTATAAATCATAAAACTAGATTTCTTTGTAAAGTTAATTTTATTAAAATTGATGCAATACAGTTTCTCACATATATATATATATATATATATATATATATATATATATATATATATATATATATATATATATATATATATATATATATATATATTTATATATTTATATATATTTTTTTTTTTTTTTTTTTTT
>Ga0209700_104755_pt1 | contig 23939 bp, 13 predicted proteins | sample SiratroredBW_FD_187528 | JGI IMG/M metagenome (GOLD analysis project Ga0209700, IMG submission 187528) | Root nodule microbial communities of legume samples collected from California, USA - Siratro red BW (SPAdes) (version 2) | ecosystem: Host-associated > Plants > Roots > Nodule | place: USA...
ATATATATATATATATATATATATATATATATATATATATATATATATATATATATATATATATATATATATGTAAATTTTCAAAGAAAAAAAGTCATATCGATCCTGATTGTTATTCCTGTCAATTATGAAATTTGTGTATTATACTCATTTTCATATCTAGTTCCACAATGTCCTACATAGTAATTAAATAATTTTCTTACAAAAGTTAACTAATACAATGGATAAAACATGATATTGTAAATGATTTATATTACACACACATTCTTTTCTTTAATGTCAAATTTTAAAGAAAAAATTATAATTATAATTGTATAAATATTAAAATAGAGTATTAAATTACATAAATATTAAGTAACTAAAGAAAAGAGTAATCAAATATTACTCATAATTAAAATTTCATAACATCTAAATCATTTGTTATCTATAAATGTTAAATGAAAAAATAGTGAAGTGATGGATATGATGAGTTAATGTTAAGATTTTAAGTATGATTTGGTTTCCAATCATGTAAGATTGAGCAAGATAAACAGTTTATAAAAAAAAAAAAAAAAGACTAATAAATTTATTATCTTAATATTTTTGATTGGAAGTAGTTTCTTATATTAATGTTCATGGCTTATTTATGTGGAAAATTTCTATCATTTTTACCTATAATTTTTGAGTGAATTTAATTAATATGAATTGAATCAAATAGTACCTACATAAACCATTTTTTTAGTTATTTTTTATTTGGATAACATTTGTGTTGAAAGAAGATTTCGGATATCTCAATAGTACCCACACAACTTTTAGATTGGGAACATGTGCTGATTTAAAAGGAAATAAACTATCCAACTCGGAGGTCCTAAGGAGATCCAAGTTGGGTGAAAAATAATTTTCTAAGCAGCATTTATTACTTTTTTTGTTTTTGTGTTCTTTTCTTTCCTGTACTACGTATCTCTCTTTATCTCACACTCGTAAAGGTATGCGGGAGAAATATCAGTTTTTCCACTTTGATGCTCAAAGTAGTTATATTATAGATTTTGAATTTGAATCTGAATCAATGGTATATACGAGACCTGCGATGGCCAATATGTGAATCCGCTGAAGCCCTTACAATTGGTTATCTCAGTAGAAAACAAAAAATAATAACTTTCAAATGCATTTTTTTAGTGGAAAATACTTTGTGGTTACTAAAAAGTATATGAAAGTGCAGCTTAAAAAAGTATATATGAAAGTCCATTGCGATAATGCCAAGTTTGTTAAAAAGATAAAAAAGCCAAGTAATGCCAGTTAGGCAAAGGATAATGAGGATAAGATAAAGAATATAATATAAATGATATCTTCTTATCTCAATTGATATGTAGTGTTTCTTCTGCAGTAGTATATTGATCAGGAGATTAGTTGAATCAATATACTGAAAAATCATATCCATGCATGCCTCTGATCTTCTTTTGAACCCTAAACTCTATTCATCATTCTCACACAGGACGAAATTGTCGGTGTTTTTATACAATGCCGACCAACAATAACAAATAGAGTTACTGCAACCACTTGCAGTGGATAAGGTTTTTCTTTTAGAAAACAATGATGTGGGGGGAGGTTGAGACTCAAGCTTTTTATTTCAGTTTATTCTTCGTATATATTTAATTACCACATTGAGCTGCAAGACTTTGATTATCATCTTACAAAATCAGAAAAGATAATGAAACCATTTACACACATGACAAGATATAGTTCTGCTATGATATCTCTCTCCTGTCATTGATCACTCGAGGGCTGTCTTGTTCTCTTTCTGAAGCACAGTCTACTCTCTGCTTGGTTTTAATCGTATCTTATGATTACTATGAACAGTTTGTTTTAGTTTGTTAGAAAAAAACACAATCCATTTGATTTTGACGAAAACGAATAAAAATATAAGAACTTACTTTTTTGAAGACCGATCTTTAGTAATTGTCTTAACAATCTCCGTATTACAATAATGAAAGATAAGCTTAGAAGTATGTGTTAATGCTAAAATTAATATTAGAACATATTGTAGTAATATGTTATTTGAACTTCCGAAGCAAACCAAATCTTAATAAGGTTCAAACATAACCTTTTCAAGAATACCAATATGTGGTAATATTTTGGAATTTTAAATAGTGAGAATACATAAAATGTGTGTAAGACGAGAATAAATGAAACCCAAAGAATTTGAATATATATATTCATATATATATATATATATAAAGAGAATGTTATAATTACTAATTGAAAGTCCTAATTCAAACATGAGACAATAAAAGAGGTTATTGGATCATGTGTATTCATGAAGGTAGTTAATAGAACATCAAACAAAACATCATCAACTGGCTGTTAGTGACATGAAGAGGTGGGTTCCTAGGTAGCATAAAAGTTTCTATAACACTTTCTTCTATCTAAAACTTTATAACTTCTTTCTTGCTATGATTGGTGTTGGTTGCTTCTAAGTTACGAGTATTTTTATGACGTTTGATTCATAAATATATTGAACATGCTGGTTTGGTTTTCAAATTCTCAGAACAATACCAATAAGTGATACATAAAAGTGGTTAGTTTAAATGCATATTCGAATTCAAATTCAGTTTTTGTATTTTGCTTTGGTAAAATATTAATCATTTGAATACATATTATAAATCAAATTGAATTTTATCCTTGCTTTCGAATATGTATGTGACTTTAGTATGTTGTATGTTCTTTTTCCAATTGAAAATAATGACATAGTGTTAGTTAAATTAAAGAATTCTTAAAATATTTTGACTTTTCTCTTTTAATCTTATTTATTAATGAAATTTGTATAAATTAAATATTTTAAAATTAATTATCAAAATTTTCCATCAACAATATTAAAATACAATTTCAAGAACTTCATCTTTCTATAAACAAAACAAATATTAAAAATTTTATATTTCCTAAAGGAGACAACAATTATAAGATAACATGTTCGTAGTGTATATTTATATGATTTGGTTCATAGGATGGTAGATGATTGATGAATTCTAAAATTTTAGTTTAGTTGAAATGTCGAAATTTATAATAATGCTTAATATGAGTTTTTATAAGAAAATTAGTTTCTTATATAAATATAAATAAGGAAGAACTTGTTAAAAATGAAGTAATTGAATAAGGAGGAATAAATAAAAGAAGCATGAAAAATAAAAAAAATAATAAAAAGTTTTCAAAGAAGATTTACAAGTGAAAAATGAAAAGAAGTTGGAAGACTTAAAGGAGGAAGAGAAGTTATAAGTTGTAGAAAGTGTTGCAGGGTGTATCAATTGTCCTATAATAGAGGGCAGTTAGGTCAAGTCACAATTAAATCGTGGTGTTTGGGCTACTATGTTGTTCCTTGACTGTTAACTATAAGTTTTGGCCTAGTGGTAAGTGCTCGATCCAATAGTTTACATCAAAGTCAAGCTTATGAGTTCAATTTCTAGTGAGACAATTGTTTATAGGGAGATTGTTGCAGGTTGCACAATTATTTGTGACATAAACTAGGTGGGTTGAGTCATAATCGAATAGTTCAATTCCTAGTAGTACAATTACTGAGGGGAGTGATGCAATTCCTTGCATGAGAAGCTTGGGCCACGAGTTGTTGTTCTTCCTTTGGATTTGATCTTCAATTTACATGGAGATGTGCAGTGGAATGAACATGAATTAAGAGAGGTTTGAAGTGTTTGAAATGAAATTTGAAAGGATTTCTAGTATGAGGTTGGGCCAACACACTAGGAGGAAGCAAGAGAAGAGTCTTGAAGAAGACTACTCTTTTGAGAGCTCGAAAACAAATAGAAACACCATGCAAATTTGCAACATAATCATATTCATTCATTAGTTGAAAAATCATGTACATAAGCTTCCTATTAATAAAGCATTGTGACGCCTAACCCTAACTAAATGATAACCCTAACCTTAAAAATTGACAAGTGGAAAGCTAGGAGTAGAGAGAATCCTCTCCATATGTAGCATGACATGTGGCAAGGAGACATAGGAAGAATACGCAAGTGTGCCACCTAACCCTAACCTTAGCTTGCGAAGTTAGTTTTTTTTTTTTTTTTGCTAAGCACTAATTGTAGGCGCCACCTTCTCTCTCTTACGGTTACGGTTTCCACAAACCTTGACCCAAATACAAGGCCCCAAAATTTAAAACCCTATACTACATTGACCCAAAAATACAAGGCCCAAATAAATTCTATACTACTCTATACAATTTATACAAAACTCTGAAGAAGGAAGATTTTAATAATTCATTTTCCACAAAAGAAAAGTTTTTGAGAGTCTTCTTCCTTTTCCATCATTTTGGCCATGCTTCTTGTAATTGGCTCCAATATGTGATCTCTCTGATGGTCCTCCATCAAGGAGATTATTGCAGGTTGCATCAACTGTTCTTTGGCAGAGGTCAAGTAGACCAAGTCACAAGTGAATCGTGAGTTGTGTCATGCCTATTAGCTATAGCTTTAGACATAGTTGTAAGTGCTAAAAAATATTTTATCTAGAATTATAACATTGGATGGTTATAAACATCAAAAGGCAAAGTAAAAAAGTCAAATTAAAAGTCACTTTTAAAGTACATGATAATTGTAACTAAATTCACATGTAACTTTTAAATGTATGTGATTATTGTAACTAAATTCACATGTAACTTTTAATTGTAACATGCCTTGCCCTTTGTTTTCATCATGCCAAGTCATGTGTGGGATTGTTTCCATAGACGCAAAATTCTTTGTAATCTTGGAACTAGACGCAAATAGGACATGAACTTCACTAGAATTGGCTTTTCGTGTCTTGATCCTGGATGGATTGGGTGATACCTTGGTTTTCGACTAAATTTACATTGAAGTAAGGCTGCATCTCTTTTCATACTATCGTTGTTATGAAAGAGCATACACCCTTTCACATAATAATCAATCTTCTTAGCCTTCAATCTCAATTTTGATACTAATCTCTTAGCATCATAATAACTTTTTGGCAAACTCGTATTTGTTGATCTTACATCTAACAATATTTTTTTTCATAAACTCTAAGCACTAGTTAGCAATGTTTCAATTTGACTTGCAAGTTAGAAACCTAACACATATTGACAATTTTGAGTTTGTCGCCCTTTAAATAATACCTTATTTGCCTCGACCAATAAATTATAAAATCCCTAAATTGATTCATTCAGAGGCTCCTCTATGATATGGGACTCGAGTCCTTGAAAGGATTGATGTTGGCTAAGAGCATTGTTAATCATCTCTTGCATTGACATAAATTAGTCTATTTTAATACTACTAGAAAATTGCTGAATAGTGACTGAAATTAGTGACCAATTTTTTCGGTCACTATTAGTGACCAAACCAGTGACTAAAATAATTTGGTTACTATCAGTGACTGAAAAATTCGGTCACTGATTCGGTCACATATTCGGTCACTGATTCGATCACATATTCGGTCACATATTCGGTCACTGATTTGTTCACACATTCGGTCATTGATTTCGACCACTAATTCGGTCAGAAATTCGATCACGAATTCAGTAGCAAATTTGATCACTGATTCGGTCACATATTATAATAATAATAATAATAATAATAAATATAATAATAATAACAATAACAACAACAACAATAATAATAATACTATTAATAATAATAATAATAACAATACTAATAATAACAATACTACTACTATTAATAATAATTATTATTATTATTATTGTTATTATTATAATAATAACAATAATAATAATAATAGTAATAATAATAGTGATAATAATAATAGTAGTAATAATAGCAATAATAAAAATAATAATAATAACAATACTATTACTACTACTACTAATATAATAATAATAAGAATAAGAATAATAATAATTATACTAATAATAATAACAATAATAATAATATTTATATTTATCATATTAATAATAATTGTAATAATAAGTATAATAATAATCATAACATGACTATTGAAATGATTAAAGGTTTTGAGATCAACTTCTCCTTAGTGCACTTAATCCAAATTCTCATTGAAATGATTAGTGGTGAATAATAAAAATAATAAAATTTATAAATAAAAATAGTATAAATGATAATAAGAATAATAGTTGTAAAAATAATATTGTTTTATAATAAAAATAATATTCACTAATTTTTAATTAGTGATCAATTTTAATAATTTTTTTATCACTATTAACTATTTTTTTCTAATAGTATATACACTGGTACTTGAACCATACATATAATTACCATCAATATTAAAATCAACATCCCATATCTATTCGTAGTAATCAATCCAAATCTAACAATTAGGTCCGAATTTGTGTTGTAAATATGCATTTTAATGATTTCATTCTTCAAAATCCTTGTACAATCGTATTTAGTGTATGAGCATCTAATCCCTATGTCAAGTCTACAATATTTGTATTGTCAAGCTATTCGAACAAGCTCTTCAACTCCTATTACAAATGACTCATTCAAATTTGTTCTACCACTGTAATATCATTCATACCTCAACTAAGATTGAAAGGAACAATATCCATGTTCTATAACCGTGAACAAAATAAGAACTTAGACAGTAAATTGTTATTGTATATAAAAACTAACGTATTAGTAATTTAATATTACATTTACTACATTTGTCATCAATAATAAGCAAAATAAGGCATATAAAGCCTAACTAAACAATAAGAAAATTTTCTTCTAACTTTGTTAACAGATAATATTGACGAGCACTCAAGAACCAAACATTTTGAATTGGGTTCAAGTATTAGAAAACAAGTCGCGCTTATTTTGGAAAATATTTTGCATTCTCTAGCGACAAACTTAACTATTCTTTTATATTCTAACTATAATGTTGTAGTCCTAAGTGATGTATTGCAACTTTACAATATTATAAGGATTTAGGAGTGAATTAGTTTGGAAAATAAAATGAAAGGGTACTGCGTCATGATTTAAGAGGTCTGTTCCATCTAGGTTTTGAGTATGTTTAGTGAAAACATAACTCATTTAGTAATTCAAACAAAGACTAAAAGATCCAAAGGATTATTACAACATTTATTATTTTAGGCAACACTAAAATTTATTGCAGGCAAAAAGTATGGTCTAAAGGTGTAAAAGGTCACACCTTTACAAATGTAGCTTATGAACTATAAGACACCACAATTTTTGGAGTGTGAATGTTTAAGTCACAATTTTGTGGCTTGATCTTTAAAAAAATAATATAGTACAATAACAAAGTAGAGTCTAAATAATAAAAATGTGGTCTAAACTTATAAAGTATGAGTTATAAAATATGGGTAAGTTAAACCAGGACTTCTTAAGTTGGCCACAAACAAATAAATGTGGTTTAAAAGTTGAAAATGCTACACTTTTACAAATGTAGCTTATAAACTGCTACAAGCTACCTTTTTCGAGTCTAAACAATTTTGAAGCGTAACCATTTAAAGAAAAATAAATCACATTAAAAAATTATAGCCTAAAATAATAAAAATATAATTTAAACTTAGAAAAAGATAAATAATTTAAACTAAAATGTTTTACTGTAGTTTATAATTATGAATAACCAAAAAAAATGTGACAAAAATTATATTGATTTTACAATTAAAATATTTAAAACACTTAAGGTTATTATTATTTTTTATATTATTAGTATTATGAATATTGTTATTAGCATTATTCTTAATATTATTATAATTATTATTAACTTTGTAATTAATATTATTAACAATATTATTGTTATTAATAATAATATTAATTATAATAATAATAATAATATGATTAGTACAAAATTTTTCTAATGTAGTGATTATATATTTTATAAATATTTAAAGAACCTCGTATCGATTCTCTCTTAGACTTTGGAAACTATAGTTGAATTGGTACAGTTAAATTGTGACTTAAAGTTTTAAATACACGGCTAACTGTTATTTTACACCTTTTATATATATATATATATATATATATATATTCTACCTTGTAAGGAAAGCAACTGCATTTATAAGGTATATCCCATACCAACACGTGATGCTCCAAAAATGTTTTCTCACATGAAATATTTTCGAAATAAATAAATAAATACATAAGTATAATATTTTATCTGAATGGGTTTGGTTTGAAGCTTCACCTCCCAATTCAACTTTCTTTCTCAGTAGTCGCACCTACATAAAATTAAACTTACTAAAGATACCATTTTGGGTTCAATGTAAACAACACTAGTGCTCAGAACTTGCAATGTTTATTTCGATTTCAAAATGAGCAGAAAAATCAGAACAAGAGGTCTAAAAAGTGTTCCAGAAATTGAAAGAAGAAAGATAGAGAGACCTTGGCTGTTGAGAATATACCTATTTCTCACCCTGTCACCGATTCTGTCAATGAATTATTTGAATTGCTCCTTTGCACTGGTTTAAAGCTGTGCATTAAGAAAAACGTAAAAATAAGTAGGAGTTAAAGACAAAATTAACAAAAATGCTAAGTTGGAGTTGGATAGATTGTAGCCAGAGCAGATTTAAAAGAAATTAATATGTGACAGAAAAACTTAATTAGCAAAGTTACTATCCAAAGCAAGACTTCTGTGAAACGGCCCGATTAGTATTGAATATGCTTTTTTTTTTTTCATATTTTTATCTTTTTCTATGATACTTTTTTTTCATATGAAAGATAAATCCTTCATGCCACTGGTTTCTTTTTCCTTCAGTAACTTTCTGTTTCGTTTCTGCTAGCCTTGTCTGTCTACTGAAAATATGATGTGCAAAAGGTTGCGAAATGTATGCATGCACATTGTATTAAGATAACAATGATTAACTATGATGAAGGGAAAATGTATGCATGCATATTGTTGTTTAAAGACAAGAAAAAGCTGCCTCTTTAAACTAAAACCAAAAGAGAGAATTAAAGAAAAAGAAAAGAATGAAAATGATGAGAAGGAGAAGAAAGAAACAGTGTAGGGGTGGTGTACATTTGGAGAGAAAGAGAAGGATAAGAAGAAGAAATAAAAAGTGTGGTTCAAAAAAGAAGGTTCAGCAACAAAGGGGGTGGTGTTTGGCCAAGTTATGCACTCAGGAGTTTGTGCATTACAGCAGATTGTCGCAGTTGAGGCCACTTAGTGTTGAAGCACTCTCTGGGGTTGGCTCGGAGGAGGAGCCATGCACAGGTCATGCTGCCACTTTGCTCAGCCTAAGAGGCAGTTCCTTGAGAAGGCCTCCTTGTCTTAAGAAGATATATATATATATATATATATATATATATATATATGTAAAATAAAATAAAATTGAAGTAGTTCAACGATGGTTAAGGCAGTGAAATGCATCAAGGACAAATATAAGGGTTGGTTGCATCCAACAGTTATTGGTCAAACATAAAAATCCCAAAAACTTGATGAAAAGAAAAGTAGAAAAAGGTCACTAAAATCTTTCCATGTTTAGGCTTCATCTTAGATTTTTGAGTCCTTTCCTCTCGGCTGCCATCGATTTTAGACTTTCTTTGATAAGATTAATTATGGAAACCAAATGAAAACGTGGATCATGCTTCTGTTTGATGAATGGCACTAGCTAGTGAAGTAAACTAACTGCATTTTACCATTTCTTCATAAATGAGTTTCTGTCAAAGACTAAAGAAAAGTTTGAGATGAATAATTAATATTTCTGAAGGGCAAGGGTTTTGAACTTTACTTGAAAATCAGTCGAATATGAGCTTAATGAGATATCATGGATTGCTTTAATTTGACCTCCAAGATCCTGTTTGGTCCTATAAAGGTATGGTCATGAAAATTCCTTGCTCTGGATCATAGTCCTTGTTTTATTTTTATCAAAACCTTCGTCAAATATGAATTTCACTAAGGGTATAATAATTCTCGCAACATTTTGATGACAAATCCAAATTAAAAACTCCCATATTCAAGAAGATGTCAGGTAAAAATAACGTGTAAAAATTGAAGTATATCTTAGATAAACATTATAAGTATTTTATCCTTAAAATGTTGATTTTTATCTCACTACGAACCTCAGAAAAAGTATATTCAAACCCTTGGTCTCTAATTACTAAGAGAGACACATGACTTCAATAGGTCTCATCTAATAATGAATGAGTCTTATTGAGCTTTGTCTTTCCTATCTCCTCTACATGGCCTTGTTATAGTTTAAGCAACATTATTTTTATAAACAATTGTACTTATAGAATGTGATATATAAGATATAAACAACTGTACTTATAGAATGTGATATAAGATGGAAAAGAAGTTAAGTGTGCAAATTTACTTTAGAGTGTGGAATCTAATAACACTTCTTTCTACTATTGTGGAATCAAATACGGTCCTTTAAAAACTTTGTTGTGTTGCATCCTAGAGAAAGGGACTTTATATCTGGTTTTTAAGATCTTACCGTACTAAAAAGTGAAGCAAATAAAAACCGTTATACTAAAAGTGATTAACTCACACATATCTTCTTATATAATAAGAACATTTTAACATTTTATCCTGAGAACAAAGAAAAATAATATTATTAATTGAAAGCGAACACTACCATAAAATCGTTGAGTAACTAAAAAAATTAATGTCAACTATACAACGGATGTAAATAGAGATAAACATACTTGATCTAAAAAGACATTAATGTAGTCAAAAAATTTTGTATTAGCTAAACATACTCTAAAAGCGATGAAAAAAAATAGGCTAAGCTATCATAGAGAGAACTTTTCAAATATATATAAAATGGCAAGCTAAATCCTAAACCCTAAACTTTTCAAATAGTAGCATCGGCCAAGCTAACATAAAAATAACTTAATAGCATTGGTTAAGCTAAACTAAACTAGACAGTAGTGTCAGCCTAGCTGACACACATGTCTATTTATTAGGGATTCACTTTTCCAATTTTATTTTGCAACTTTGTCCTTTCTCTCAACCTCCCACGGCTCCACTCATCCCCCCACCTCCATTCTTCCATCACTTTGCCTTATTTTTCATTCCAAGCTCACACAAACGTTCTTTGGCTCTAGAAATTACTTCTTTGCTTGCATAAGAGCTGACATCAAGTGGGTCGCGATAGTAGATATGTTGGTCTCCATTGGCCGTCGGGTGAGGTGCATTATGAGCTAGGCGACTGGTAAGTGACTGTGGTTTGCTATTTTGAGATGATTTTCATTTAACATTTTCATTATTTGTAAGGGTCAACACTTTCGTTCTCTTTAGGTGCTTTAGGATTCCATTTTGGTATATTGTTCACAGTAGTGGTGTTGTAGTGTGGAATATGAGACCGTGTGGTTGTTGAAGGTAATACCGAAAAATATTAAATAGGTAAAATTCACTCTTAATGACATCTTGAACATTGAAATTTAGTTTTGTATCTGTTCATATATGAACAATTGAAATCCTTGGAATTTTTTGCTTTTCAAGTTAAGGTTGTTTTCGATTTTCTAGTAATTTTTTTTCTAAATCATCACTTTATGTCGACCTTTGTGACGACTTGGCCGACGCAATACGTTCCAAATTTAGCGTTAACTTTTGCGTCAGTCAGGCTGACAGTATTTGCATCCACTACAATGGTTGACACTAACTTCAACTAGCTTCCAACATTTTAGCTTTCGCCTTGCAGCCAACGTTACTCCGACGCATAAGCATTAGTTTTCTTCATTTTATATCGGTTCTTGAATGACACTATCTTTTTACTTTTTTGAATATAAAGGTCCCTCAAGGTTAAAGACTCATTGTATTACATGCTTGTTGAGAATTCATTTGAGACTTCTATTACAAGAAGTGACAAAACACTCAAAGAATTTATTTTTACCTAAACACACTGCCAATATTTAAAAAGTGTATAAAGTACTCTACGTATACTCACCTCGAGTATTATTTGGAGCATAGCCATTCTTGGCTAACCTACTGATTATTATTTGGAGCACAACCACTCATAGCTTAAAATAAGTATTATTTGAAACACAACTATTCCTGACTAAAACCTTGAGTATTATTTGGAACACATCTAGTCTTGGTTGAAATTGAGAGGTTTACAAAGAAAATGATCTAAAAAAATCATTAGATTTCTCAATAAAAGAAGGGTATTTGATTCACTCTTTTAGGTTGCTCTTGAACACAAATAATGTTCTTCCTCACAACAAAGGCTAAGGATAACTTAAGATATTTTGTTAAGTCACTGGACGATATGTTGCTTCAAATGATCTCATATGAATAATATGAATTTTGATTATAGTAAACATTATAAGAATATTAAAGGATCTAAAAAAGTTGGCATGCACGTAGAAAGTAAATGGTTAATAGAAAACAACATGCAACATAGTCTGATAGACAATCATGCAAGAATGAATGTATCAGATGATCATTAATGCATTGGATGATACACTAGATAGACGATCATAATCACATAGACGAAGCAACATTGCAAAGGTATATAAGACTAACCAAAGGTACAAGACCGTACTAGACGAATTTGCCAGATGTAATGTCAAAAAGCATCAAATGAACTGCTCAACAATCATGGCAGACGAAAAAAGAAAAGCCATACGAAGCTTCTTCTTATGATAGATGATCTATCATAACAGGAAGTATATCTAAACTTAGTGCTTATGCATATAATTATAATTTCATATACATGTTTTTTGAATTTATTGAAATATAATTTAAATTGCTTCAAATAATTTTTTGAAAGTAACTAGCCCTGGAAATTCTGAGGTAGACAGTTTTTATATAAATCAAATTTGTTTATCTCATATGTAAATTCATACAATAGGCATAATTAATTTTGATTGATTATCATTATTGAAAATAATATTTTCAGTGGAAGAATGACATAGATGTTCCGAAATTGATCAAGAGATTGGCAAAGGTGAACCTGCATGAGGTATGAAACAATTAAAGAGTAGAAATTACAAGCACTGAACGATCAACTTTCTTCGTACAAAAGAAATTGAAAAGAAGAACAAAACCTGTAAAGAATGTAACCAACAATTCTTATCCAAACGTTTAGAAGTACTACACATATGGAAAGTTTTCAAATGAATTGAAAAATTCATTAATCTCATTAAAGAAGAAAATATTCTGTAGTGCAGAGGATTCCACCTATAGAAGCTTCAACGATCATCATTACAATGGTTACATAAAGACCTTGAAGATGAAGAACAAAGAACAAACAAAACAAACGAACAACGAGCAAAACAATTAGTTTAAATATGATAGAATTCATATTCGAGTTTCATTGTTTATCTACTTTTTTAGAGCAAACCATTGCAAATTCTTCAAGTTGTGAAGGATAACTTGTAACCTTTGATAGTTCTCTTTGTTGAGAGTATTTTTTTCTTATTGTGAGAGGTCTTGATCTCGAGGGGAGATTAAGACTGAGATACCTGGAGAGGTTTGTAAACTCGTTCTTGGAAAGGTGTTAAAACTTGTTTCTAGTGAAAGATTTTAAGCAGTTTGGTTAAGCGCACTAGACGTAGTCCTATTTGTAGAGTGATCCAATATGCATCTTTGTCTACTTCTCTCTCTAATTTACACTTTGTTTATATCATTTTTTAATTGTTCACATTTAACGATTTGAGTTTAGGCTCCATTGAAACCCCCCCCCCCCTTTTAGAGCCAACTGTAATACATTGTGCTTGTTCTTGTTGTAAAACTTTCATAAACTTTCTTTCTTCATAGAAATATTCTATATATTGACCTTATGAAGAAAAGAGTCATCACAAATCCTTTATAGTTGTTGTGAAGGTCTTCTTCTGTTACTGCTTCTTCTTGTATTTGTGCATGCTTTGAAGCTTTAACATACATTAAATGCTTTTAACTTAGAATTGAATGCATGTGGCTAATTTGGCAACACCTTTGGAACATAGCATAGCTTTACAAACCAAGGCAGGTGGCTTCTCTCCATCTTTTGAGCAAAGCATAGGGCCTTAAACAACCGATTAACTCTGCAACATTGATATCCACCTTTTCTAGAGAAGTTGTTTGCATGAAGAAACTTTCAACACATCATTCAAGAGATTTTAATGTTGTTAAGACATTGAGAGATCTTTTTGAAAGAATGAATAAGTGCATATTCCCTGCAAGCATAAAATAAGATTTTATTAGAGTTTGAAGTGTATAATTAAATGTTTAAGGCTTGTGTCTGTTAGACGAGGTATACTTATTGTTTGTTCAAAAAAAAATTTATTTCACTAAGTATACTCGTTTGTGTGTGTTAAAATAAAAGCTTATTAGACATGTATGTACATAACACTTGTCTTTGTCAAACGAATCACATTTTAAACAACTTTTGCATCTTTTGAGCCACACAACATTCATTTGTTAGGTTGGGTTAGATACTTTGTGTCTGATATGCTCTAATACAAATAAAATTACGTTTTACACTTAGTTTTTTAAGCAAATAATCAAAACCAAATGGAGGGTTTTGTTGAACTTGGATCTAACAATAGATATATTTGTCATCCTCACCATTTCATGCATGTTTTAAAAACAAATACAAATGAAAAAGGCAAGTGTTATCATAGGATCTCAAACTTTGTGATAAGGCTGAATGTATGAAGAATGACAAGTATGATCAATCAAACATGACTTAGGTTCAATATTCTCTTAAGAACTCATAACAAAATGGGTTTATGATACAAACTAATCGATAAAACTCAAAATAATTTGAATAGAACAAGACTAACCAATTGAATAGAAACACTTGAAGTATTAATTCATATGATTCAAGAAGGAATGATTTAATGGCTAAAATTGCTTGAAACTCATTGGAAAACTTTGTATTAATATTAGTTCACATGTATGAGTATAAAAACTCAAGAACAATTCAATTGAAATTAAAATACAAAGAAACATTCTTGAAAATATAGTATAGGAACAAATAAGTTCCTAGAATCTTGTCACTGGACACGAATTTAACCAAGTAATTATATAAGTGTGAATGATTGATTCTTTGGAACAAAGGAGAAAAAGAATTCAAAAAGATGGAAGGGAAAGAAATGAAAAACATGTCATTCTACGAGAGAAATAAGTGCAAATGACAATCACCACTTCAATTTGGAAAACTCAAGATTATAAGATTGAGGACTTAGCTCTTGAACTCAAGAATGGAGAAAAGCTCTCACCAATTTCAATAGTTTTCTCAATTTGATTTACAAACTAGATCTAGCATGTTTATATAGGCAAACAATATTTGGCTTATGTTCTAACCTATCAAAACAAGGCCTTTATAAGAAGGTGAAGGGTGACAGAAGCATTTCCAAGCAGGCAGTAGAAGGCTCAAGAAAATTCTTAAACTTCAAGTTTCTCAAGATAAGCTTATACTCCTCTCTTCAAGGAAAGTTCCTTGAAGGAGAAAAGGAGAATATTATTTCCATTTTGAGCTTATAGAGCAACAAGATCGCAAAAATGTTAATTAATTCAAGTTCATTCAAAGATGAGTTTTGCAAGAGGCAATGGGCTTTAGATATAGATGTTTAACCCTTTTTCCATCCTTCATACAAAAATTGTGGGGCTTAAAAGAAGGTAAAAGAAAAGGCTTACAGTTGCACAAAAGCAAGAACCGACAGACATGATCCATGAAGCTAGAACCTAGAATTTGATTTTTTTACTTATTCTATGATGTGTGGGAGTTCTAGAATCTTCCTATGTAGATGGTCGAATGTGGATTATGGTTTTCAAGGGTTTGATTGTCTAACATGACCCAATTAGACACCTTATTAGCCCACATGTGCTTAAAAAAAATGCTACAAATTTAGAAAGAATTATCTATTAGACTAAGAAGAGTGAAGATGACTCATAATAATCTATACTTCAAAAGATGAGAGTCTTCTTATTAGATGCCTTCTCTTGTTTGATTTTCCTAGCCATGAACCTTGTCAAGGGTCTAATATATACTTTTTCAAATGATGCTCCATTAAACCCTCTCTCGTGAAGAGGATATGTCCTCATATACAAATCATCCCCATGGTCAACGACCTCTACAAAAAGGAGAAACATCATAGATGTTAAAAGTAGCATTGATTCCATACGTAGATGAAAGATATAGTTTATATGCATTATCATTTTTAAAAATAAGAAAATTACAAAAAGGAGGGGTAGAATTATGATTTCGTTAAACTTAAAAAATTTCATTTGATTAATGTTTCTCAAACAATGATTTCGTTTGTAAAATAATCAGACTAAAATTCTTTCCACTAATCACTAAGATTACAAGTATTGTTCTTACCTACTTCTAGCCTTTACATAAGTATCTTTTAACTTATTTCTCAAAGCAACTTCTCAAGTATTTTTTTTTAATATTTAACACACTTTAAAGATTACATGAAAGAGTTTATTATAAAACAAAATGTCTTAAATCGACAAATGTAAAGATTTATTTTAGGTTTCTTAGAAAAACAAACAAAGATATTATAGTACAATATTTAACAACACTTTAATATCACATAAGGGTTTGTAGATGGAATGTAGATTCTTGCTACTTGTCTTCTTTTTCGGGAGTGTTTATATATGAGTCCTTCTAAAGATAAATGTTCTGAAACATTAAGAGATTATTTAGGTGGCATTGTCTACATTTTGATTATGGTGGATCGTCATTCCCGTCGTAACCTAAATTTAGGAAAAGGAGTCGTCATTCTCGTCATGACCCCGGTTGCGACAAGGGTGATAAGTCCATTTGTAAAACATGGGAAACACAAGAACAAGATTAATTGTGTTTCAAAGAATATTTAAGAATATAATAAGCTATAAGATATTTATAAAGCAATCAAGCTTAGAGACTTACTTGCAAGGAAGATGATGAAAGCAACAAATGATAGTTTATAGACTATATTTTCATAAACTCTTAAAACACAACTAAAGGTTAGTTAACTAGGATAAAAACAATTATTACACAAATATTTTATATTGATTCATCTTTAACAAAGACTATGTTTATATCTTAAGTAATCAGTTGAGTTCTATAAACATGAGTATTGTTTAAGGTCACTCCTACCTTATAATACAAGTATTCTTTAGAAGCTTCTCCAAGCTCTTACAACATAAGTATTCTTTTACAAGTTTCTCCATATTCTATAGCATGAGTATTATTACATAAGTTTCTTTTGAAGCTTTACACTATGAGTATTCTTTGATAAGTTTTTCCAAATTTTACAACACTGAGTATCCGTTTATATGTTTCTCTTATTTCTACATCATCTTTAACTTACTAACCATTCTCGCTTTAGGATGCAACCTAAGGATACAGAGGTACAAAAGTTTCAACAAGTTGCTCGCATTAGACTTTGTTTAACATGTTAACATACGAATACAAATATTATACTACTAAGCGACAGATAAATTGATGATTAATTTTATTGACGGATAATTTAACGATCAATTTATTGACAAATAATTTAACGATTAATTTATCTGTTGATAATTATCAATAGTTTACTAACAAAAATTTATTAATAATGATATTTTACTAACAAATATATATTTATTAGTAATTTTTCATTAGTAATTCTAAAAAATCTTATAATGTTGATAAAATAATATAGTATATTTATACAACTTTACTTTTTAGGTTTTTAACAATAATAAATTAATTTATTATAGACAAGATAAAATTTTATCCATGTTTGTCTACTTAAAGTGTGCCATTTGATATGTTGATCCAACATCTCCCTTTACGTTTTCAAGAAAATAAAAGTAAACATTAAAAAGCAACATAAAAAGTTTTAAAATATTTAACATTTATGGTTACTAAAAGACTTACCTCTACCCTACTTAAATTGTGTATCATTTAAGTGTTGATATATAGACTATAATATTGAGTATTTCAATTATAATTTATCTAATACCTTAAATTTGTATGAAATGAGGAATTAAACAATTTATGGTCTTACAATTTTGTTTCATGATTTTTAAAACTTCAGTCTTTCAAACAAGGCAACAGGGAAATATGAGCATCTAATTGAAAACATTCTCCAACAATTTTAATTATGTTTTCTTTATTTTTTTTATCATGCTCAATTATATGTTACTATATTTTAATGGTTAGTTTATGTGTTAGTTTAAAGATACTAAGCACAAACAAGAAAGGACATACCTAATTTATTATATTTTAACATGTTATCATTTCATATTATTATTCAAAATTCTTTTAGTCTTTTTCAATTTTATATTTATCTTTTCATTTTGATATTTTCATAAATATATATTTCGTTCGTATAGCTCGGGTCCATTATATAAAACACCATAAAATCCAATATTATAATTAGTTTTAGATTTTGTTGAATATGTATTTGATTTTATCATACTTCGTTGATTCAAAAGTAAGTTATTGTAAGTGTATTTTATCTTCTTCGTTTTGTTCTTTTAATAGTGTACTTTATGTTCTATGCATTCTTCTCACCTTATAGGAATCAAATCCCAAGAAATTACATGTTGTTTCAAATTTATTGGATGTTCTCAAAGGAGCAATGTTTTTAAATTATTAACATTTTAAAAATAATTTAATATGTGTATTTTAAATTAATTATTATATTGTTACAATATTTAATTAGGTGATGAGGTAACATTATCAATATATTTTAAATAGTATAATTTTTTTTACAATAAATATTTTTATGTTCATTGGATAGAACTAAAATCATGTGATCCTCATTAATCCAACAAATTTTCATGTGTATTAAAGATCAAATATAGATTTCTCATTACATAAATCATCATCATTACAAAAATGCAAGTCCTAACAAAGCACTGAACCAACCATTGGGATTAACTAAGTATAATTTGTATGTAAAGTTGTAATTCTTAAGGCACTATTGTGGCATACACTATATTGAAAGTGTTGCCTAACAAAAGCACGCTCGTAGGCAAAACAAGTTGTGTTCAGCGTCCAATGACCATGAAAGGTAGTGAGTGTAGGTGCACCAAAAACCAACCCAACCTATTTCAGACCTTCTGACTTTCAATAAGGGTTAAAGAGTTAACAAATATATTTTTTATTAAAAACCACGGATGGGATATAGTTTTAACATTAAAGATCTCACTTTCAATAAAGTTTTTCTATTACTGATTATTTAACCGTACTATTCTTGATTTAATGAGTAGCAAAATCATATTATATGTCATAAGTGACCAGTTTATAGCCCATAGCCCATAGACGGTGGCAGAGATTGGAGAAGAGAAAAATATATGCACCTTTTTCCCTGGTACTTAGTGGGGATTTAAAAAGCTACACAGTTTTGTAAGTATTTGAAGCATAACATGGTATGACATTCATAGATGATTTAATTATTTAAGAAGTTTGAGTTTTTGTGAAAGCGTCCAGAATCAATGAATTAGCTAATCTAAAAAATACAATGTTATTAGGGTTAATTTATCTTATTTTAAAGAAATATAAATAGTTTAAATTTATTTTTAATAAACTAAAAGTGTAAGGTTATATAATTTACTTTATATTATATAAAGAATTTGCATGCAGTGGTTTTCTTAAAAAATAAAAATAAAAATAATTAAAGTGTTGTTATAAACCAACTTAAGTTGAAATTAAAATAAATAAAAAAAATTAAAGTATGCAACAGAGTGGTTATAAACGAACTTAAGTTGAAATTAAAATAAAAAGTTTAACAAAATTAAATATGTTCAAGTTAATGTTGATGTAGTCAACTTAATCTTATTTAATTTTAATATTTATTTTATTTAAATTAACGTTGATTTAATCGATAGTAATGCTAAGAACAAATCAACCTCTCACTGGAGATTTTTACCTTCGATTGCCGGATTGATTCTATTGCCATGAATGGTGGTGGCGGTAGTCGTGGCAGCTTTGTCTTTCTCATATTCCAACGTTGTTTATGGACACCTATTATTAATGGACAATTAGGTTTTTATTTAGTTTTAAAATTTTTGATAACATAGCTACATAAAATAGGCTTAACCGACTTTATTAGGATCCAAGCAGTCTTTAAAAATCTAACACTAGTAAATTAACATCCATTCGATCCACATTAAATATTAAGTTTTTTCGTAATGACATAAATTTATCTTAAAAGAATGTATGTTTTTATTGTGTGTGGTTGATAGGCGTTAACCTAGGGTTTAAAAATTCATAAATATTTAAATACGAGATTGTGTTTTAGGTCAGGACTTTCAGGATTTTTTTTTAACATTGATGATTGAAATATGAAATGTATTTAGTATTTAATAAAGTTTTGTTACACAAATCATATTTGAATGATTTTCAAGCAAGAGATGAGATTTGACAGGATATGGTTCCAAAATACATATCATATACTCACTCAGAAGAAAGCATTAGGTCTTTTAACATCGCTTTTGGAAAATCAAAAGAGACAAAATTTGATACAAAACCTTTACTACGTGACCAAATGAGCCACAAACAATTTTTTAACCCATTGGCTAATTATAATGCTAACTTCTTAGTGACACTATTTGCAATATCATATTCTCATTGTGATTTCTACTCCGGCCTATAAATATGCATAGTTTTGTTAGAGGCTCTGCACCAGATTATAAGTTACTTCATTTTGAACTCCGAAATCTAAAATGGCAGTGTTAAAGTTGTGGTTGTGCATTTTCCTGGTTTTGGGTTCATTTGTTGCAATCTATGAACAACGTCCTCTCCCTTCGTCCTTTGAAAGCCAAACCACGAAATCGGATTTTACATTGGATGCTGATGGAATTGTGACAATTGTTGCTGGAAACAGACTCAAAGCAACAGAAAACGTAAGATATAAGCTGAATCGTCTTAGTCCTTCGGGTCCAGATCCCAAACATCATTGATCAAGATTTAGTATGCTCCCATTTTGACTTGTCAATTGCACTGCATTGTGCATCCTGGCTTTTTGTTAAAAATAAGTAACTTTTGCATTCTGAAATAAAATTTTAATGCTAATGATCTTTTGTGGTTAGTCCCTTTAGATCCTAACTCTCGAGCTCATTGGTTGAGGTTACTTGATTTTGGGTTTCTGAGTACCTGTCAAGGAATAAAAAATAATTATAAATTATAAACTAACGTATTTATTTTCGTTTTCTAATAAAGTTTTAATAAAGATTAAGGTCAAGTTTAAATATATATTTTTTATTTTTAAAAATAAAATTATAATAAAATTTTGAGTTTTAAAACAAATAATATTTAAATGTGGTGATTGATGTATGACAAACTGTGAGAGAGATCTGATGTGTCAAATAAATCTGATTGACCGGTCAGAACAATTTTAATAAATATTTTTCATCAGTATTCTTAAATTAACTGTATTCCAGTCTAACGAATTGTTATTTGAACGCAGAAGATCAAGCAAAGCATAAAGACATTATATTTTTATCTTTAAGTGATCAGAAATTTACTTGGCATTTAAATTTGTATTCAATTCAAATTATTAGATTAACACACTACATTTTTTTCTTTTTTTTTGCCGAAGCTATAATCCTAATATCACTTGGCTGGGAATTTTTTTAGCAGAAAGAGAAAATGGTGACTTTCAAGTAAGTGGTTGATTTGACCACTTTTTATTTGCTCAAAGACAAACACACACCAGTTATATTCATTATTTCATCTATCTATCTGTGCTGTTGACCGTCCCGAAAAAGAGAACAGTAGAATATTACGTCAGAGGGTTTGTCATTTTGTTCGAGCATTAAGGCCAGAAGAAGCCCAAGCTACTAGTTCATTCATGTCGCTTATTTATATTAAATACATAAATAAAAACTACCTTTTATAATATGTTTCGACAAAAATATGCTGTAGAACCTAGTTCGTTAAGTTAATTAAAAGCTTAACTAAATTCAAAGTTCTTAATATTTGATTGTTTTTTTTTTAGTTGAGTGCTTAATAAATATTTTTTTTATTTTATATACTCAGTACATTAAATATTATAGTTCGTTAAGTTAATTAAAAGCTTAACTAAATTCAAAGTTCTTAATGTTTGATTTTTTTTTTTTTTTAGTTGAGTGCTTAATAAATATTTTTTTATTTTATATACTCAGTACATTAAATATTATAGTTTAACTCTTGAATGTTAGTAGCGTCAATTATATTTTTAACGTTTTTATTAAATTAGAATACGTGTCATCAGGATAAAAAGACATATTAATCATTATAATTGAAAATAAGTTGAAGAATAGAAAGATAAATCTAAAAATATCTTAGGAGTTACTTAAAAAATTAATATTTTAGTAGAGATAAAATATAAATTAATAATTTTTTTATGAAGTTAAATCAAAATTTAATAATTTATTTGGTACCTAAATTTAACAATTAATTTATTAAATACTAAACAAACAAGTATATGTTGGAATTATAAACTTATAAAGCCTTGATTAAACCTTGATTAAACTTTTATAAATAAAAAATTAAATATAATTTTAAATTTTTATCTTTTCAATAATATTTTATTTTTTAAAAGTTACAATGGATAACACACGTTTAATTCACATTTTTGTAATTGCATTTGGTAACATTTTTTTACTCTTATTTTTTAGCTTTTAATAAGATTTTTCATTTTAGATGATTTAGATATTTTAGTAAAAGTTAGGTTATTTTTTTTATGTTTTAAATAGATTGTTTTTAGTAAAATTCTAATTCATGCTTTTGTTGAAATTTTTAGACTAAATATATGTAGTTGAGTAATTGGATATGAAAGCCGAGAAAAAATTTATTTGAAGTTTGCTTGGGGACAAATTCAACATTACACAAAAAAGACGATGGAATTTTCATCAATAGGTAAAAATGGAAGTTAAAAGGATGTTTTCGAAAATTTTGGCTTAACTGAAGTAATTGAAATATGAATAACTCACGTGAGTCATTGAAAAGTTTAGTTGGTTTTGGGTTATAAAATTCATTTTTAAGCAATATTAGAAAAGTGTAAATATAGAGGAATATCTCATTATGTACTTGGGCACTTAATTGGAGAATTCATTTTCTTTTTACTTTTGCTTTGTGTGAAGAGAGAGAAATAAGGAATTTTCAGGCTTTTATGCTTTTTGAGTTCTTCCTTCTTTGTATATCTTCTACTAGCATTTGTGATTTCTTTTTCTTCTAAAAATTTCTTTTTAACTGTCTTACTTGTGCTCATTCATGGTTTCATGTCATTTTATGGATTGCATTTGATATTTTCGTTGACACAAGATATTCATTTTTGGGTTTCTGAGTTCTTCAAGTTTTTTTTAGTGATTTTGTTTCTTTTATTTTGATTTTTAGTTTCTTTGATCATTGTTGATTATGATCTATACTACTATTGATACTGTTTTTATTCTTGGTTAGAATACATATTCTAATGTTCTGGATTTTGCAATTTTGTTTTGGATTAGTTTGATTTTATTGTTCGCAAACTAATGACTATTGCTTCAAGGGTTTATCAAATTCTTGGGGAGTTACATTCAGTTTCAGATCATAAAAGGAGTTGACCATTAGCAATTCATGTTCTTTTTAGTTTTATTTTCTTTTCTTGTTTCTTCTTGCTTATTAATCTCTAATGTTCATCTTTGTATTTTGGTTTTGGGTGTTTCATTTTCCTTTTTGTTTATTAATTGTAGGATGTGTTTGTATTCAATTTTGATTATACATTACAAAAAAATCTGTAATGGCCAAAAATCAATATTATTAACAATATGCATCAGGTGAGATTTCAAACACAAGTTTTATATGCACCAACAAAACTGAACTTACCACTAAACCAGAACAATATTATTGTCATAATATAATTATTAACATTTTTATTATAATTATTATTATTATTATTATTGTTGTAATTATAATTTCTATAATTAATAATAATACTAATATTAACATTATTAATAATATTTATAATAATAATAATAATGATGATGATGATAATATTACTAATAATAACATTAATAATAACAATAATAATATTTGTTAATAATATTATTAATAATAACAACAAATTTATATAAATATAAATAATATTAATAATATCTAGTAATAATGTTATTAATAATATTTATAATAATAATATTAATAATAACAATAA
>Ga0209700_104757_pt1 | contig 23938 bp, 7 predicted proteins | sample SiratroredBW_FD_187528 | JGI IMG/M metagenome (GOLD analysis project Ga0209700, IMG submission 187528) | Root nodule microbial communities of legume samples collected from California, USA - Siratro red BW (SPAdes) (version 2) | ecosystem: Host-associated > Plants > Roots > Nodule | place: USA...
AATTTTAATTTTTCTATAGCTTTTTTATTTAAGTATATTTTTAGTTTATGTAAAATGAGTAAGTTTTTATGTAAGTGTTTTCTTTATTTTTGGTCCTTCTAAAATAAAAAATAAGTACTTTTTATTTCTGATATCAGATCACGTAAAGTGATTATATTAGTGGTGTAATGTAACCTAAGTAATTACTAAGGAAGAATCTTATGTTTTGTAAAATAAATTTTATTTGTCTATTTTAAAATTAATATTATAAATAAAAATAATGATTTAAATTTGTAGAGAGATGAAAATTGTATCTGTCTACATAGGTAACAAGCAAGTGATGGAATCTCCAATTTCATTTTATATCTTTAGAATTACACCAATATCATAAATGATAAAATTCTTATTATTTTGGGTATTATTTCTACAATTACAAATTGTGTTATATAATAAGGTTCTAAAATTTATGCAGACATTGTTTTTATACGGATCAAACTATAAATTAAAACATTGTTAAAGAAACTTTGTTTATCTTCATCAAATTTTGTGATGCTGATTATAACACTTTTAAGACACTGAAAATTACAAGGGTGTTGAATGTTGTTATATATAAAGCTGTATCAAATGCACTATGTTATCTCGATTTGCCTGAAAAAATCAAATTAGAATAAGATGAAAACGATTTGCTTAGGTTTATACAGAGGTAGTGACTATAAGATATTGACAATTAAGAAAGACAGATATCGGCAACACAATTTCTAATACACTTTTTTCAACCAACCCATTAAATTTTGCGAATTTTAATAAATTTTAGAAAATATATTACCAATATTTCTCTTGAAGTAATTGTTATCTTTATCTTGAAGTATCCCATTACTAACCCAAAAGCTTTCTATTCCTTTAATTAACGGCTGATGCTCAGCAGCTATACTTTAACAGACAAATTTTCGCCAACATTGGTGGCTCTATATGTATTCGATGCACTATGTAATTATATAACCCTTAATCTAGCTAACAAGTAGTTTTGCGATCCAATTCTCAATGAAAATACGAATTCTTACGGCTTAAACACAGCAATAAAGCCCAAACACAAAACTATAATCGGTTAGGTGTGAGAATCTCTGTTTAAGTATTGCATTGAACTTCTTGTTCGGTACTAGGTTGCTGTTCCCACCCTCTTTAGCTTATGCCTCAACTCGACAAACTGTTCCTTAAAAAAGAGAATTAAGTTGCTAGCCAATCTTCTTCAAGTATGTCCCAACACACCTATAAATTAATAATATTCTAACCGAAAACAAGATACAAAATAATTGTCAAGTTTTTACATTTAGTGATCCTAATGTATTGAGGACAATGGCATGCAACAGAATGTAGCACTTCTCCTAGTCACCAAACCTGTTGGGACGTTCACGAGGAATATGCCAACGCATTTCGTACGGAATCATACACTGAGTTTTGGACACGTGTCCTTGCCTATTCCAAGAATGAATCATCTTCTTGTTTGTCAAGAGACTCCACCACTTCGGCGCGTCTCCCCTCTTACCGTTTGTTCGCGGAGCATCTCTTGGACCCGGATCAGCCCACGGTCACACGGGCCCTATCCGCGGCCCAATGTAGGCCCAAGGTCCACTCCCTATTGTCCGACTATTTTGCACACACTGCCAGTGCTTCTCTTCTCTGTAGCCACCTATTAAGAGACATTGATCGCGTGCGTGTCAAGTATACGTCACTCAAAACCATTCTTCACTGTCTTCCATCCAACCAAATCCCTTCGCCAGTGGTAATAACCCATTTAACTGAATTTTCAAACTTTTCCAACCCGTTTGCCGCATCGGGTCTGGTTCGGGCCACCCAGTGTCAATGCTCCGACTTGCAAAAGCGGCTCGAGTCGAGCCGCGACAAGGCGCGAGCCGAGCTCCGCTTAGCCGCTAAAATAAAATGCGGCTCGGCTTGTCTAGTTGCGGCTATAACGGCTTCGGTTGTTGTTCTTATTATGTCTCATGGCTTTGCATTGATTGTGGCTGTGCCCGGATTGGCTTCGATGAATTTGGGTTCAGAAAGGAAGTTGGTTGCCGTGGCTCGGCTCAACGCCGCCGCAAAAGGAACATATATAGTGAATAAGGACTTGGAGACGACGGGTCGGCTTGTGGCTCGGCTGAATGATGAGCTGGAGTACATGAGGACAACGGTGAGGTTTTGGCTTGAGAGGAAGGAGGATAAGGTTCAAGCCGATGGTGGAGTTGTGGGCGTGTTGAAGAAGAACCATTGTAGCTTTAGTGACCAATTGGATGAGTTGGAAGAACATTTGTATTTGTGTTTCATGACTATTAATAGGGCTAGAGACCTTGTGCTAAGTCAAATTAGTAATTTAACTTGATTCATCCTCAAAGTGTCATATAATGATGATATAAAAAGGTAGTGGTTTGTTTAATTAATTATTTTAAAATTAGATAATGTATTTTTAGAATATAACTTGCTATGAATAGTGGCGGCTCAAGATTTTTAAAAAGTCTAAAGTTTTAAAAATATACTTTAAAATTAAATATTTTAAAATTTTATAATTTAAGAATAAAAGTGAATCAATCAATCTATAACTTTAAGTCTTCAAATAAAGACCGGCAAACACATACATAAATGTACATTATAAAATATTGTTTTTTAAATTTTTAAAAAAAATTTATTTCTTTAATTCACTTTGAGTCTTCTAAAATCTGGTTTATATTTAAAATCAAATATTTATAATTTTATAATTTAAGAAAAAAGTGAATACAAATTATTTCTCAATCAATCTTTTAGGACTTCATGTCTCCAAATAAAAACACATGTACAGTATGAACAAACACATAAATGTAGAGTATAAAATGATAAAACAAATTTGAAATTGGAAAAAAATTGAAATAATATTATGGAAGAACAAAGAGATAGATGAAAGAAGGAAGATAAGTGAAGAAAAGAAGAGATAAGTGAGAGAGTTAGATAATGAAATGACATATAAAGAAATAATGTCAATGTGTTGGAATATAGAGAAAAGATAGAAAAATTAGAAAGTTTTGATTCTTAGGATTCCTTGATTATTTAATTTTTTTTTAATATTCTTAATTTATTATAAGAAAGTTTTAACAATATTATTCATTACATAATATTTATAGTAGCAATATAAATTTAAACTCATTAAATAATATTTATAGCATTCATGTAAACTTAAACTCAGTTAAGATATTTTAAATTTTAAATTAATTTTTTAGTATAGTTTTAAAATTATTTTTTTATATTTTATAATAATATATGAGTATTAAATTTTTTTTAGACTTTGAGGCCTAAAGCAGTTAATTTACCTGCTTAGGCCTTGACCCACCCTTATGTGTCATGATTATACGAAAGCAAGATCTGAATCCTAAATAATATGTAAAATCATAGGTTATTACAATTAAACTTTTGATTATAACTATCTTATCTCTATTTATATATTGTAAATTAGTCATATTTTTATTTAATATGGGATTTCAACACACCACTCTCATTACCATAAAAACTTTAGATGGCTTCAATACTATATTAATAAATAAGTTAATGACCTCATAAAACTGATTTAATAACTTAAACTCACTTATTAATAACTTAAACCCACTTAATTACTGAAGGATCAAAAACATCATTTATAAATAAAATTTTACTTAATCCTTATCATAATTAAAATCATTTTCATAATTATTTATAATTCAACTTATTAAAAAAAGAGATAAACTTATCAAGTCCAACAAATTCTAGAAGATTTGACCATAATTCCCATTAAAAATGAAAAAAAAACAAGTTCAATGAACTAAAAAAAGTCTACAATACAAAAAAATTAAAATGCTCACAAAAGACACATGAGTAAGGAACAATTAACGATTTTTTTTTTTAAATAAAAATGTTCTTTGAAAGTGAGGGTTCAAAAAATATTTACCTATTACAAGGTTAAAAGTCACTAAAGAAAAAAAGAACTATATTTTTATAAAGAAAAAAAAACTATAAATTAAAACATTAATACTATTTTCACATCTCTATATATTGATCAACGGAAAGAAATAATATTAATTGAAGTTATAAAAACAAATATCGATAACATAATGAGAAAGAGCTATTATTAACTATAAATTGTAATAGTTAAATCATGACATTTTATAGTTAATTTATTAAAAACAAATAAATTTATATTTGTTTTTTTTATATTAATCATATTGTGTTAAAAATACGATACTAAATTAATTAAAGATACAAACACAAATTACCTAGATAAATGTATCATTTTGTTAATATTAAAATTTTGAAAAAATATACATGTAATTGAAGTAAAATATATCTAAAAAAAATCACATGAAGATTGAAAGAAAATTTTCTAAACATCTTGTGTTGTGATTCATTAACGTGAATAGTTCTTTTCAACCATTTCCAATTCATACATAACGTGGCTTATTTTACATTAAAAAAAATTTTTTTTTTTTAGTAAAACTTGAAGGAAACGTGTATAAATCAAATATATTTTGAAAACGGAAATTTAAAAACAGTATTCATGTTTTATTTATTATTCTCAATTTGATTTTACTGAAATATTATTTAAATATCCTGGTGTGCAAAATTTGATTTTGACCTTAATCCATTTTTATGCGAAGACTTCAGGATATTATATTTTTTAATCAATTCATTTGAAGAGTAAAATGGAACTATTTTTAGAATAAATTGATACTAATAAGTAGGTCACGAATGAATCAAATTCACACATTTTATTAGACGAAGAATATTTTTTCGAATTTTTTTAAAGATGATAGGAAAAAGAAAAAGTTTTATAGAAACCGAAATGAAAAAGCATAATTATTTTAGAAAAAGGAGTCGATTTTGATGGAGAAAAAATCCACAGCCAGGAGTTGAACCTGGTATCAAGAGAAATTTGATATTAGCCAAGGTGCTATTGCGGAGGACGCAATGACATGGTGCAAACATATATATATATATATATATATACTTACTTTTCTACTAAAAGATTTTGTAAAATAAATACGAAATCCATATTACTTTACAGTTAAAAATTAGAAGGATTAATGGCAGGTAATTGCTACTAAAAATATTATAATTTTATATAATCAAATTTTGTCTTATTGAATATAAAACTTCTAAAACACCTCAATATATTTTATAATTTGTTAGTAATATTTATTACATTATTTTCAACTTTTAAACATCACATATAGCCTGTTTGCTTCTAGACAAAGTAAAAAAAATGCATTTATTGTATATAACAGAAACTAAAAAAGTGAGAAAATAATATATTATTAGGCTAAGAAAGGAGTGCATTTAATATATATGAGAAAAGTTCCAAAAAAATGAGAGAATAAAATCCCAAAAGCACAAAAAAAACGAAACTGTTATAATTTGAATTTTTCTATAGCTTTTTTTATTTAAGTATGTTTTTAGTTAATGTAAAATGAGTAAGTTTTTATGTAAAGTGTTTTCTTTATTTTTTTTGTCCTTCTAATATTAGAAATAAATACTTTTATTTCAAATATTAGATAATGTAAAGTGGTTTTATATTAGTGTTATAATAAAATCTAACTAATTTGTAAAAAAGACTCTTAAGTTTTGTAAAATAATTTTCATTTGTCTATCTTTAATTAATACTAAAATGATAATTTAAATTTTTAGAGAGATGAAAATTGTATTTATTTACATAGATAAAATATAAATAATAGATCTAACAATTTTCATAATCCCATTTCAAGTCTTTACGGATATAGCCCAGACTATCAAATTTTTATTATTTTGAGTTTTATTTTTAAAATTACATTATATAAGAAGACTTAATAAGTTATTTACATATCTTATTTTTTTTTAAATGAAGAGATACTTAAATTCATTTATGTATTATCTAACCATCAGAAGGAGTGATCGACAACTCTCCATATTTAAAACTCTCTCAGTAGTCTCAAGACTGAGAATAGTGTATTATCCGGCCACCAGAAAGAGGGGCTGACAATATCCTCCTGAAAAATGAGTAAACCACACGTCTTCTCCTGACAAGGCATGCAAAAGCAAGATATCCTCTTGACACAGGAATGATACGCCCCTTGACACAGAGGCTACACGTCTTTTCCTGTTGGAGGAGCAATGATAACACTTACTATATAAATAGGAATTAGGAAAAGAGAAAGGGGACTTTTGGCTCATATCTTATTTGGATAATTGAAACCCCTGAAGCCAAGTACCAGCAGCCTAAGAACACCATCACCCTCAACCCATACACTAGAGAAGTTTTACCTAGGACCAATGTAGTTGACGTTGTTCTCAACCTTTAGGTTCCGCAAGAACATTTATTGTTCTCAGCCCTTAAGCTCTGTAAGAACATTTTATTTATAATCAATGTGAGATTTCTAATATATTTTAAGTTGAGGTATAAATACATTGTACCTAAAGTTATATATTTATGTATGATTCGATATTAATTTGATAGACTTAACAAATCTCGTTAGGTTATCAGAAATGATTCACGTAATCATAGAATCATAATATAAATAATGACATTTTATAATTTATTTTATCAAAAACAAATATATTTATACTTATTTTCATATTTATTATATTGTGTTAAAAATATCTCTTAAAAATTTGTCAAATATAATACTAAATTAACTAAAGATACAAACACAATTTACTTAGATAAATGTATTATTTTTGTAATATTAAAATTTTGAAAAGATATACAGGTATCTGTAACATTAAAAAAAAAACAAATATAAAGATTGATTTTTTTTCTAAACATTGTGTAATTAATGTGTATAAAAAGAGAGATCGGTATTAGCCGAAGTGCTACTACGGATATGATGATTAAGTAGTGCAAATAGGATTTAATATAGCGTTTTTACTAAAATACAAATTGTTAGTAATATTTATTATATTATTCTCAACTTTTAAACATCACATAAACCCTGTGTGTTTCTAGATAAAGTAAAAAATGCATTTAATGTATATAACAAAAATTCAAAAAAATGAGAAAATAAAATATTATTAGATGAAGAAAGGAGTGCATTTAATATATATATATATGAGAAAAGTTTGAAAAAATGAGAGAATAAAATCTTAAAGGCCAAAAAAACGAAAACCGTTATAATTTTAATTTTTCTATAGCTTTCTTATTTAAGTATATTTTTAGTTTATGTAAAATGAGTAAGTTTTTATGTAAGTGTTTTCTTTATTTTTGGTCCTTCTAAAATAAAAAATAAGTACTTTTTATTTATGATATTAGATCACGTAAAGTGATTATATTAGTGGTGTCATGTAACCTAAGTAATTACTAAGGAAGAATCTTATGTTTTGTAAAATAAATTTTATTTGTCTATTTTAAAATTAATATTGTAAATAAAAATAATGATTTAAATTTGTAGAGAGATGAAAATTGTATCTGTCTACATAGGTAACAAGCAAGTGATGGAACTAAAAAACTTGGTAATCTCCAATGTCATTTTATATCTTTAGAATTACACCAATATCATAAATGATAAAATTCTTATTATTTTGGGTATTATTTCTACAATTACAAATTGTGTTATATAATAAGGTTCTAAAATTTATGCAGACCTTGTTTTTATACGGATCAAACTATAAATTAAAAACATTAATACTATTTTCAATCAACAATTAAAAGGAGGAGAAATAATATTAATTGAAGTTATAAAAACAAACATTGATAACATATAATGATGAAGAACGATGATTAACTATAAAATATAAACTACAATGGTTAAATTATGACATTTTATATTTAATTTATTAAAAACAAATACATTTATACTTATTTTATATTTATTATATTGTGTTAAAAATATATCTTAATATCTTAAAAATTCGTAAAATATGATACTAAATTAACTAAACATACAAACACATTTTACCTAGCAAATGTATCATTTTTGTAATATTAAAATTTTGGAAAGATAAATGTATCATTTCTATAATATTAATATTTTGGAAAAATAAATAGATAATTGAAGTAAAATATCCGTAACATCTAAAAGAAACACCTATGAAAATTTAAAGAAAATTTTCTCAAGTTCTTGTAAAGTTCTTCTCAATCATTTCCAATACATACATACATAACCGTGACTTTTTGTAAGAGTTATGTTGATGTGAGCATTTTTTAAGTGTTGGGTCTTAAGTATAAAACTTATTACGTACAATTTTCATACAAATTATAATTATTAAATTATGTGATTTAAATTTTTTATTATTGTGGTATAAATATAAATAGAGAATATGATATGTAAAATTTGCACCTACAAATTAAAAAAAAAATCAAGATTAATGTGATAAAAAGATAAAATGAAGAATATAAATGTTTTAAATATAGTAAAAAGTATTTCATATAATAAATATTATTCATAAGGCCGGATATCTTATTATTTGTTTTCTAGCATAACCAAACCCACGGAAGGATAGGAATTAGAGGTTTATCTAATGTAGTTAAGTGGGAAAATGCATAAGAATAGGAAAGGAATATTTATGACCTAAACCTTGATATTAGGAAACTCAAGTGAAATTTGTAAATAAACTTACTTTATTTGATTCAATAATGACTGTATGAGATTTTTTTCTTTTATAATATTGTGATTATTTTTTTAGAGTTTTTAGTTTTTGATAGAATTCAAATGATAATTATTTTGAGTTTCTTGGCGGTGCTTCTTAGGTTATCCAAAAAGAAGTTAGAGTTCTCCTAAGTCTTTGGATACTTTTTAGCTTATCCAAAATAGAAGGATATTTAGGAGATCAATTTCATCATTTTCATTATGTTATAATTGTTAGTTGATTTTGATCAAGAATATCTGTTTCAATCTTGTTTTTTTTTTCTTTTTAAAATTCTTTTTCTTTCTTTACCTTTTTGTTTTTTTTAAGAAAAACTTAGTCAAATCAATTCCCTCCAACCATACATTATTTGGCCACCATATACATAGCATCCAAAACCTAGAAACCAACCTAAGTTATTTATGAACCTCATAATAACTCTTAACCTTCCTATATGAAAATGTATCTGGCTGAGTTCAAGAAGAGGGGTGAATTAAACTTTAAAAGATTTTTCCAGTTTAATCCTCTGAAAACAGTTTTCACAACTAGAAAACCTTTAATGAATCTTAATGAGTAAAGATATGAGGTGTAGTGAAGAAATAAATCGATTTCAGGCACAAATGAATCAATTTATTTTACTGACAGAGAGCAATTTACACATCACTCACAAAAATGACAGTTCTCACAACACCTTATGGAAACCAATTTAATACAATTTTTCAGAGTAATGTTCCACTAAGAATATATCACACAATGTAACCAACATATTACAATGCAAGAAGGAATACAAATGCTCAAGTTGGAAAGTTTATAATACTAAGACATATTTGAATCAATACCAACCAAGAATATCAAGTCCAATGCAACTATATCAAACACAACAATTCTGTAGTGACTCAATATAAAGATGATCAATCCCAAAGATTCACAACCACTTCAATAGTATCACACCAGCCAACCAAAGACAGTTTTACAAATTAGTATTGAGATACTTATGTTGAACTTCAAAAATTAAGAAAAATTAACACTACTACTATCAAGATCAGATTTAACAGCCACCAAGATTGAAAACAGATATTGAATTTCAATTACTACAATAATAACAAATCTACAAATTATTCAGAATTCAATTGGAACAAATCAATTGTGATTTGGAATAAAAAACAAGGACACTATCTCAGCAGAAGGATCACAAAACAGTTCGCAATTTGAAGTTTTAGTATAATATCACAAAATCAAAATGCACAATCTAGTTTCAGAGAAGTTTCAGACCTTTGATTAAAGTAAATTTTAACCCAATTTCAAATCTGTAAGGAATTAAACTCAACTTGTAGTATATCAATTGCTCCAATTAAGATTCAGATTACCAAGAATCAATTCAATTACCAATTAATCCCAATGTGCAGCACAAGAACAAATCAGATTTGAAAGAGAAAGGTCAAGAACAACAAAACACAGTCAATTATACTGGTTCACTTAAGGGCTACGTCCAGTCTCCTTTGCCCCTCGAGCAAAGAAAAATTTACTAATTTCAATCAATTGTTCAAACACAATCAATTACACAATTCTTACTCCCTGTAACAATCAAATACCCACTGAATTGAATAACTACTCCCCGCAGTCCCCACTCAATTCAACAACCACACACAAGGCTAAGACTTATAGCCTAAAACAATACAATCTTTCAAATGTTTTACAAATTTACAATCAATCAACGCATATCTTGATACAGAAAGGGATCAAGAATGGTTAAGAAAAGACTTCCTGATTGGCGCGCAGAAGAGGCCTTTGCACAGTGATGAAGAACTCCAATGACACAGTGTTGGTCAAGAGTTATTCTTCAAGAAAAAACCCCAATTGATTTTGATCAAGGAATTCTCAATTGCTCAAAAGTGTTTTTCACAGTATTCTTAAGAATTGATTCTCAATTCTCGTTTTTCAGTGAGTGATGCAAGTTAGAAACCTTGCTGATTTTATAAAAGAAAATCCCCAATTTTGTTTTTCAAAAGTCAGTTATTTCAGTTCTGCAAGGCATGAATAAATCGGTTTCACATAGACTAGAATCGATTTATTTTTGTCCAGTGCAGTGTATTTAAAACTAGTTTGAACCAAAACTTAGCTAACTCATTTTGATTACGTTTTTAATCACTTTTAGACCATTGTGCTAGTGGACTTCTGTTAACTTAAATCCAACAAGTATACTGGGTTCACAAGTAATATAATAAGTAAGAAGAGTATCGTATCCTCAGGGAATGGGAAGTTAAACTGTAGCTTGACTCAATATCAATTGTATTATGAATAAAGCTTTGACAATAATGATTTGATATGGTAACTGAATATAAGAAGTATGATAACACAATTAATAATAACTAGGAAAAATTAATAATAATAAAAGCCTTGGGATTGAATAATAATATTCTCTATTCTCATATACTCTTAACCGAATTTAATATTGTCTTTTCCAATTATCAATCTGCGCAAATAAAAGCCTTTTCAACCTGATTTCTCTAGCATTGAATTTCATAAACTAAATTTTCTAACTTCTATTTCTAGTTATTAGAATAATTTAATTAGCATTAAGATCAGTTGCTATATGCAGTCATTACTCTATAATTCATTCCTGAACTTATAAATGTAATGCATTAACGTTTGGTTCTAATTCCAAAAGGTGCTTTCAGTCACAAAGAGAAATTTAAAGTATGACAATTTAATGAAAAACATTAAACAAAGATAAATTAAATAAAACAATATCAAATGAATATCAAGAGTACATTTGAAGTGGAGAAATTACATTCAATCCCAAGAAGAAGAAAATTAGCTACTCATGGTAGCCATGAAAATACAAAAGAGAAGGAAAAGAAAGATCTTGATCACGACGGCTAGGAGAGCGTTTCCACAAATGAGAGATGATAGATGATGGATGATCCTTTTCATTAACCTAACCTTCCTTTTATAATGTTCGCCCTTTTCAGTAGGTTAGTTTGAGCCGTTATCTCGTGATTTGCACTCTATCTGCTGCCCTTGAAATTAGGCTTCATAACAGCTTTAAGTGGATTTTAGACCAGGCTATCTCCCTCGTTCCAGCAAAAGGTCACTTACGCCCCTTTTCCTTTAATTCTGCACCCATTCTCTTTCTTCTTTTAGTTTGAACCTAATTTTCCACAAAATTCGCTCTTTGCAGCTTAAAACTAATTAAAAACGAAATATCTAACAAAATCTCAAATTAAAACAAAATTAGTCAAATAAAATCTCAAACTAAAACAGAATTAAAAACAAAATCAACCAAATCTTCCTAAATCCAACCTATAATTAACCACTATCAACTTCTCCTTAACTATGCATAGGTTCTTTGCCAACCAAGCTCACACTCACTCACACTAGACCAAGGCCTAAAACTCCTCCACTTGCTTGCTTGCTTTGTCTCGCTTGGTTTGTCTTGCTTGGCTTCATCAAATCTTTAGTTTTGTGACAGTACTAACACTATATTTGTCGATAAATATTTGATCCATAATTCAAGAAACCATATTCTTTATCTTTCCTATACCATCCACAACATAACTTCATCAAAGGTTTATCAAAAACACTAAACCAAAGTCAAACCATAAGAAGAAGTTTGCATGTCATATGAAAAAACATTTGTTACAACTCTCTTCGTCTATGAAGAGATACACAACTTGAAGAACAAAGAACTCATGAAATACTTAAAAATATTTCATCCAAGACCCTCCAGTTCAACCAAACCTTAGAACCACAACAAAATCCTTCCATTTTCACCCTAAAATCAACCCAAATCACGCTGATAAAATAGGTGTTTCTTCAAAATTTTGCATCCTTCTTGCGTTAAGAAACTTATTATGGCATATTTGTACTTACATGATTCATTGTTGAAATCACATCATAATCTGAATAGCAGATTAAGGGGGTTGTCACAAGTGACAGTATATACTTGTGTAACCTATAAGTGGTAATGAAAAATACTTGTTGTATTATTTCCTATAATAAAAAGTAAAATATATTGTGTATTATAATTAAATAATGAATTGGAATTTTTTTGTTGTACAAATAAAAATTATAATTATAATTATTATAAAAATTTATTGTTCTGGTTCAAGGCCTTTTTCATTTTAAGCCAATCTAAACAAGTGTAAAAATTCAACCCCCTTAAGCCTAGATCACTCCTTTATTTATACTTTTTTTCTCTTACGTCTCAAATCCCGAGTCAATTATTAATTAGATACTAAGAAAAGTCATATTCTAATATTCACAGGTTGGTTACTATAATCTCTAATTTAGTTGCTAATTTTACAAGAATATGATGACACATCATTGTCTAGTGACGACGACTAATCTTTTACCCAATAACCGATTTCACATGTCACTCTACGAATGATGCATTTACTAGTATATATCATTCTAAAAGTTATGTTCTCAAGCTTGACACTTTAGGATATGGAATTTTAAGATTAATAACTGTGTCGTCTAAAAGGTGATCAATAACCTATCTTCCCAAGGATGTTATATAAGGGCAATATTGACTAGGGTTGCCTATACAACGAGCTATAACACATCCTATAAGACAACTTATGTACATGTTATCTTATTTGTGTTTGGCTAAGTAGTCCCCCTCGAGTTCAGGACAATTCATTTATATTTATATAAAGTTAATAAAGGTAAAATATTTATTTAAATATTAAAATTGACATTATTATTAACTTCTTTAAATTTTCTCAGGAGTTGAGCAGATAAGACTTGCACTGAGTGGATTTTATGCAGAGAGCACCAAAAGAAAATTTCCCTCCATGTGTTGTGTGGATGAGGCTGATGCTAAGCAAATTTGAGGTCGAGTACACTGCAAGAAATGTTATCCAAAAGCGCTTGACGAATCTTTCAGCTCTTCAAGGAATCATCAACCTTCAACATAAAGCAACCTAATTTGTTGAGCATATTCTAAGGCCCTGAAAGGATGCACATACATTACTCCTCAATATACAACATCAATGCATACGTCTCTCAGTTGACTCTGTTCACAACATATGGCTACATATACTGCAAGGTCTTCCTAACCTCCCTTCGGGAAGCCGCACTTAGTTGGTTTACTCGTCTACCTCCCGGATCAATAGATTTGTTTATAACCTTAAAGGCTAAGTTCGTAGCCCAATTCGCGACTAGTAAGCCACATCAGATGACGTCTGTCGCGTTGGTTAACATCCAGCAGGAGAAGGAGGAATCTCTGAAGGCATTCATGGCAAGGTTCGGCCAGGTCACCCTGAGCATCCGTGGACTCCTACCGGAGGTGGCGATGGCATACTTGATCACTGCGCTTAGGCCTGAGTTGTTTGCAGACAGCCTGGCTATGTAGCCCCAAGCCAGCATGGATTATCTTCGCCGAAGGGCCACTCAGTTCATGCAGGTGGAAGAGCTACGACAATTCTTAAGGGGAGAGCAGAGTCAAGGAAGGCGGGGCGACTGACAAGCTAATCCCCCAAGGTTCAGTGACGTGCCTAGTACCCAGAGGTTCACAAGGTACACGCCGCTTAATACCGGCCGGGCGCGTATTCTGGACGAAGCCCTGAATACCGATCTCATCAAAGAATCGGAAAGGTGTGTATCGCCCCAGCATGGCGACCGGAGCAAGTATTGCCGATACCATCGATGTCACAACCACACAACTAGGGAGTGCGCAGTCCTGAGAGACAAAATTGAAGAGTTAATCCAAGCAGGACAACTTCAGCGGTATGTCGCAAAAGGGCGACAATACGGACGATGTGAAGAGCGCAACCCGAGGGAAAGGAGTCCTCGGTGGAGGGACAGGAGTCCTAGGGATATGAGGAAAAGAAAGACAAGTAGGGATCGGTCGAGAGAAAGGAGCCCTGCCCGCCGAGAAGATACCAGAAAGACAATAGTGAATACCATTTCGAGAGGATTCAATGAAGGCGATGCATCCAGTTCAACAAGAAGAAGGCACCTTAGAGCCATCAAAAGTGTGCACGTGATTAACTGAAGGGCACGTCGTAGTATGTTTTTAGTTAATGTAAAATGAGTAAGCTCTTATGTAAAGTGTTTTCTTTATTTTTGGTCCTTCTAATATTAAAAATAAATACTTTTATTTCAAATATTAGATAATGTAAAGTGGTTTTATATTAGTGTTGTAATGAAATCCAAGTAATTTGTAAAAAAGACTCTTAAGTTTTGTAAAATAATTTTCATTTTTCTATCTTTAATTAATATTAAAATAATATTTTTATTTTTAGAGAGATGAAAATTGTATTTATTTACATAGGTAACGAATAAATGATAGACCTAACAATTTTGATAATTTCACTATCATTTCAAGTCTTTATGGATATACCAATATCATAGACTATCAAATTCCTATTATTTTGGGTTTTATTTCTAAAATTACAAATGTTATGTTATATAAGAAGACTCAATAAGTTATTTACATACCTTACTTTTTAAATAAAGAGATACTTAAATTCATTTATATATAACTTACATAATATATATTAAAAAGTAAGATGTAAGATTTAATAATTTGCTAAGGTTTATAAGATTTAATAATTTACTAAGTTAATAATTTGTTAAGATGTTGTTTATCTCTATTTATATTTTATAAATTGGTTTTTTTTATAGTCAATGTGAGATTTTTAACATATTTTAAGTTAGAGTATAGATACATTGTATGTAAAGTTATATATTTATGTGTGGTTGGATAGTAATTCAATAGACTTATGTGTGGTTCTATAGTAATTCAATAGACTTAATAAATCTGGTTAGGTTATCATAAATGATTCACATAATCCCACTATCATTTCAAGTCTTTACACAAATATATCAATAGACTATCAAATTCCTATTATTTTAGGTTTTATTTCTAAAATTATATAAGAAGACTCAATAAGTTATTTCCATACCTTACTTTTTAAATGAAGAGATATTTAAATTCATTTATATATAATTTACATAATATATATTAAAAAGTGAGATGTAAGATTTAATTATCTGATAAGGTTTATAAGATTTAATAATTTACTAAGTTAATAATTTGTTAGGATGTTGTATGTCTCCATTTATATTTTATAAATTGGTTTTATTTATAGTCAATGTGAAATTTCTAACATATTTTAAGTTGAGATATAGATACATTGTACGTATAGTTATATATTTGTGTGTGGTTCGATTGTAATTCGATAGACTTAACAAATTTCGTTAGGTTATCATAAAGGGTTCACGTAATCATAAAATCGTAACATGAATAATAATATTTTATAATTTATTTTATCAAAAACAAATATATTTATACTTCTTTTTATATTTATTATATTGTGTTAATAATATATCTTAATATGTTAAAAATTCGTAAAATATAATACTAAATTAACTAAAAATACAAACACAATTTACCTAGACAAATATATCATTTTTGTAATATTAAAATTTTGAAAAGATATACAGATAATTGAAGTAAAATATCTGTACCATCTAAAACAAAAATTCAGTTAAGATTCATTTTTTTTTCTAAATATCTTGTGTTTTTGATTCATTAATGTGTATAAATCTTTTCAACCATCTTCAATTCATACATAAAGGGTGACTTTTTTACATTAAAAAGTAATTTCTTTTAAAAAAACTTGAAGTAAACGTATATAAATCAAATGTATTTTGAAACGGAAATTTAAAAACAATATTTATGTTTTATTTATTATAAATATTATTTTAATATGGTGGTGTGCAAACTTTGATTTTGACCTTAATCCGCATTTATGTGGTATAATTTTCTAATCAATTCATTGGAAGAGTGAAATGGAACTATTTTAAGAATAAATTGATACTAATACATAGGTTATGAATGAATCAAATAACTAGTGTAAGAAAAATTTAATCACTCTCAAATAAAAATTCACATATTTAAAGATGATAGAATAAAGAAAAAGTTTTATGGAAACCTATAAAAAGGACTTGATTTTGATTGAAAAAAATTTTCGCAGCCGGGAGTTCAACCCGGATAAGGAGCCGGTTATTGAACCCGATACGGAGATGAGAGAGTTCGGTATTAGCCGAAGTGCTACTGCGGATGTGATGATTAAGTAGTGCAAATAGAATTTAATATAGCATTTTTACTAAAATACAAATTGTTAGTAATATTTATTATATTATTCTCAACTTTTAAACATAAACCCTGTGTGTTTCTAGACAAAGTAAAAAATGCATTTAATGTATATAACAAAAACTAAAAAAATAAGAAAATAAAATATTATTAGATGAAGAAAGGACTGCATTTAATATATATATATATATATATGAGAAAAGTTTGAAAAAATGATAGAATAAAATCTTAAAGGCCAAAAAAACGAAAACCGTTATAATTTTAATTTTTCTATAGCTTTTTTATTTAAGTATATTTTTAGTTTATGTAAAATGAGTAAGTTTTTATGTAAGTGTTTTCTTTATTTTTGGTCCTTCTAAAATAAAAAATAAGTACTTTTTATTTATGATATTAGATCACGTAAAGTGATTATATTAGTGGTGTCATGTAACCTAAGTAATTACTAAGGAAGAATCTTATGTTTTGTAAAATAAATTTTATTTGTCTATTTTAAAATTAATATTGTAAATAAAAATAATGATTTAAATTTGTAGAGAGATGAAAATTGTATCTGTCTACATAGGTAACAAGCAAGTGATGGAACTAAAAAACTTGGTAATCTCCAATGTCATTTTATATCTTTAGAATTACACCAATATCATAAATGATAAAATTCTTATTATTTTGGGTATTATTTCTACAATTACAAATTGTGTTATATAATAAGGTTCTAAAATTTATGCAGACCTTGTTTTTATACGGATCAAACTATAAATTAAAAACATTAATACTATTTTCAATCAACAATTAAAAGGAGGAGAAATAATATTAATTGAAGTTATAAAAACAAACATTGATAACATATAATGATGAAGAACGATGATTAACTATAAAATATAAACTACAATGGTTAAATTATGACATTTTATATTTAATTTATTAAAAACAAATACATTTATACTTATTTTATATTTATTATATTGTGTTAAAAATATATCTTAATATCTTAAAAATTCGTAAAATATGATACTAAATTAACTAAACTTACAAACACATTTTAGGTAGCAAATATATCATTTTTGTAATATTAAAATTTTGGAAAGATAAATGTATCGTTTCTGTAATATTAATATTCTGGAAAGATAAATAGGTAATTGAAGTAAAATATTTGTAACATCTAAAAGAAACACTTACGAAAATTTAAAGAAAAATTTCTCAGCTTCTTGTAAAGTTCTTCTCAATCATTTCAATACATACATACATAACCGTGACTTTTTGTAAGAGTTATGTTGATGTGAGCATTTTTTAAGTGTAGGGTCTTAAGTATAAAAATTATTCCGTACAATTTTCATACAAATTATAATTATTAAATTATGTGATTTAAATTTTTTATTATTGTGGTATAAATATAAATAGAGAATATGATATGTAAAATTTGCACCTACAAATTAAAAAAAAATCAAGATTAATGTGATAAAAAGATAAAATGAAGAATATAAATGTTTTAAATATAGTAAAAAGTATTTCATATAATAAATATTATTCATAAGGCCGCATATCTTATCATTTGTTTTCTAGCATAATCAAACCCGGGGAAGGATAGGAATTAGATGTTTATCTAATGTAGTTAAGTGAGAAAATGCATAAGAATAGGAAAGGAATATTTATGACCTAAACCTTATATTAGGAAACTGAAGTGAAATTTGTAAATAAACTTACGTTATTTGATTCAATAATGACTGTATAAGATTTTTTCTCTTTTATAATATTGTGATTTTTGTTAGGAGCTTTTAGTTTTTGTTAGAATTCAAATGATAACTTTTTTTAGTTTAGTTTTTGTTAGAATTCTAATGATAACTTTTTTAGTTTCTTGGCGGTGCTTCTTAGGTTATCTAAAAAAAAGTTAGAGTTCTCCTTATTGTTGTGATTTTTTTAGGAGCTTTTAGTTTTTGTTAGAATTAAAATGATAACTCTTTTTAGTTTCTTAGGGAGTGCCTCTTAGGTTATTCAAAAAGAAATTAGTGCTATCCTCAAACTTTGAATACTTTTTAACTTATCTAAGATAGAAGGATATTTAGAGATCAATTTCATCATTTTCTTTATGTTATAATTATTAGTTGATTTTGGTTAAAGAATATCTGTTTCAATCTTGATATTCTTTTTCTTTTTAAAATTCTTTTTCTTTCTTTACTTTTTTGTTTTTTTAAGAAAAACTTAGTCAAACCAATTCCCTCCAACCATACACTATTTGGCCACCATATGCATAACATCCAAAACCTAGAAAGCAACCTAAGTTATTTATGAACCTCATAATAACTCTCAACCTTCCTATATTTGCCCATAAATATTTGATCCATAATTCAAGAAACTATATTCTTTATCTTTCCTATACCATCCACAACATAACTTCATCAAAGGTTTATCAAAAGCACTAAACCAAAGTCAAACCACAAGAAAAACTTTGCATGTCATGAAAAAACATTTGTTACAACTCTCTTCGTCTATGAAGACATACACAACTTGAAGAACAAATAATTCATGCAATACTTAAAAATGTTTCATCCAAGATCTTTCCAATTCAACCAAACCTTAGAACCACAACAAAATCCTTCCATATTCACGTTAAAACCAACCCAAATCACACTGATAAACTAGGTGTTTCTTGGAAATTTTGCATCCTTCTTGAGTTAAGAAACTTATTATGGCAGATCCGTACTTACTTGATTCCTTGTTGAAATCACATCGTAATCTGAATAGCATATTAAGGGGGTTATCACAAGTGACATTATATACTCATGTAACCTATAAGTGGTAGTGAAAAATACTTGTTGTATTATTTCCTATAATAAAAAGTAAAATATATTGTGTATTATAATTAAATAATGAATTGGATTTTTATTGTTGTACCAATAAAAATTATAATTATAATTATTATAAAACTTTATTGTTCTGGTTCAAGGCCTTTTCTGTTTTAAGCCAATCCAAACAAGTGTAAAAATTCAATCCCCTTCAGCTTAGATCACTCCTTTATTTATACTTTTTTTCTCTTACGTCTCAAATCTCGAGTCAATTATTAATTAGATACTGGATACTAAGAAAAATCATATTCCAATATTCATAGCTTGGTTACTATAATCTCTAATTTAGTTGCTAATTTTACAAGAATATGATGACACATCATCGTCTAGTGGCGACGACTAATCTTTTACCCAATAATCGATTTCACGTGTCACTCTACAAATGATGCATTTACTAGTATATATCATTCTAAAAGTTATGTTCTTAAGCTTGACACTTTAGGATATGGAATTTTAAGATTAATAACTGTGTCATCTAAAAGGTGATCAATAACCCATCGTCCCAAGGACGTTATATAAGGGCAATCTTGACTAGGGTTGCCTATACAACGAGCTATAACACATCCCCCATAAGACAACTTCTGTACATGTTATCTTATTTGTGTTTGACTAAGTAGTCCCCTCGAGTCCAGGTGATAAGCGTTAATTATTAGTGATTTTATGAAATATTTTGTGTTGATTTTATTATTAATTCAATTGATTTTGTTATTAATTTAGTTGATTCTGTTATTAATTTAATTAAGTCTTGATTTTATTTCGTATTAATTATTAGTTTGATTTTATGAAAATTTGGTATGATTTTGTTATTCAATTATGTTTAATTAGAGATTTTGTTTCAGTTTATATTTATTTTATTATTTAAATCTGTTTTAATTAGAGATTTTTTTTACTGATTCTGTTTCAATTAGAAATTTTATTTTATTTATTATTGATTTTCTATTTAATGCGTTTTATTGTGGAAAGAGGAAATTTTGTTGAGAATTAGGTTAAATCTAAAGGGAGAGAGATTAGAGGTGCTGAAATCGAGGAAAGGAGCAGAAAAATAGCATAAGTGACTTTTTGCTTAAACTAAACGCACAACTTGGGTTAAAACTTACTTAAAGTCCATCATGCGCAAAAACCTAAATTGGAGATGTCAATGTTACTGAAGACATGACTTACGAAATAACGGCTGCACTTTGACCTAATTCAAGGGACAAAAGTTATAAAAGAGAGGCTAGGTCAAACGTATGGGGGCATCCATCATCTAGCACTCTTTGGAGACTTGGGAGGCAGCCATTGTGATCAAGATATCTTCTTTTCTTTTTGTTTTGTAATTTCATGGCTACCATGCGTAGCTAAGTCTCTTACTCTTGGGATTGGATGTAAATTTTCTTCTTCAAATGCACTCTTAATCTTAGTTTGATTTCATTTAATTCAATACCTTTGTTTTACCTTTCATTCCTACTTTGATTTATTTTAGATTTCTTATTGTGATTGGAAAACACTTTTCGAAATCAGAACTAAAGTAAATGCACTGCATACTGCATGTATAAGTTCAGGGATGGATTATAGTGCGGCGACTGTTTATAGCAACTAATCTTAATGCTAATTAAATTATTCTAGTAAGTAGGGATAGAAGCTAGGTAATTTGGTTTATGAAATTCAATGCTAGAGGAATCAGGTTGAAAAGGCTTTTATTTGCACAGATTGGTAATTGGAAGTAATGATCTTGAATTAGGTTAAGAGTGTACAGGAAGGAGAGTATTACTATTCAAATCCCAAGGCCTTTATTACTATTGATTTTATCACTTTTATTATTAATTGCTTTATTGTTACGTTCTTTAAATTTCCCAAACAAAATCATTATTATTACTTGTTCTTGTTGACCATACATAGATACATACTCAGTTTTCAATGAAATTCCGTTCTCTATGGATATGATACTCTTCTTACTTACTATATTACTTGAGAACTCAGTACACTTGCTGAAAATCCGTTATCACCAGGACAATTCATTTATATTTATATAAAGTTAATAAAGGTAAAATATTTATTTAAATATTAAAATTTATATTATTATTAACTTTTTAAAATTTCATCAGGAGTTGAGTAGATAAGACTTGCGCTGAGTGGATTTTATGCTGAGTGGATTTTATGCAGAGAGCACCAGAAGAAATTTTCCCTCTATGTGCTGTGTGGATGAGGCTGATGCTAAGCAAATTTGAGGTCGAGTACACTGTAAAAAATGTTATCCAAAAGCGCTTTGCGAATCTTTCAACTCTTTAAGGAATCATCAACCTTCAACATGAAGAAACCTAATTTGTTAAGCATATTCTAAGGCTGTGAAAGGATGGACATACATGACAATTGCTTTTTTTTTTTACTATAAATAAAGGTAAGGTACAAAATCGGAAGGATTATTAGAGACATGAAATTGGAAATATAGAGACATTATTTGTCTTATCTTTTCTTTTCTTCTTTAAGGATTTGTTGTTCATTGTGAGTAGTTAATCTTCCTTTCTATTGGAAATGGATGTATATTGAAGCTTTTTCAGTAAACTCTTGTTACACACATTCCATCTCAACTTGCCAGTTTTTTGTTTAGTTTTGTGCTTAAGAGTAAAAGATTTTATTTTCATAATCTTGGAAATAGATTTTGTTTTGAAAAATACTATCCTTTCTCTGAACTAAATTAAACCATCCGGAATTTGTATTGGGCATAGAGTTAGTCTTTGGTATGAATAGTTTTGTTCCTAAACCAAGAATCAAATACAATTAATTAAGAGATTATTGATTATTTTCTAGATTCTTGAGGAGCCAAGATTAATGAAGTAACCTGGGCTATTTTATGGAACTTGAATGGCTGAAACATGCACTTATAGATAAGCAAGAGATTTCACGTTAGTACTTAAGTATAGTTCACTCCTAACACTTAACATCATTGCAATTTACAATTTCCATATTTTATTTTATCAAATCAAATTTTGCAAATTTGCGACTAAATTTATGTACAATGTTATTTGTATACTCTTGTAAGTTTTAATTAAGGAAATATTAAACTACTAAATATTTGCCAATCCATGAAGATATGACAACTCACTTTAAATATATTACAATAGATTGAGTATACTATGGAGAGAACAATCAATGGATTAAATAACGTTTGTGTACTTTTATTTGAAGGATACATAAAAAGTCTTTCAAGAATAACACTGCATATTTATGTAAATCAAACATGATAGTAAATAATATTTATTGTAGTTAGTTTGATTATGATAAAATCTTTGAAATGAAGAATATTCAAAAGAGAATTAATTGTAGCTTAATTATAATAATCAATATAAAATACATATTTAAACATTTTTTTATTAGTGTCTCACTTGCTCTTATATCCACACATATGGTTAGGAAAAAAAAAACTTTCATTTAAATCACTACATAGTACTCAAATATATTGTCTACTAATTCTTTTGTTTTTAAACAAGTTTTAGAAAAATTAATATAATTTTTTTCAATCTCCTTTTCGGAATTAATATATAATTTCATATACAACACCAACTTCAAATTTTCCATCACTTTAAAATACTACCAACTTATTAAGAAACATAAACATATAGCAATATTGCAAAGTTTACATGCAATTCTTATCGATCCATCCACAAGTTCTGTCTCACATGATCGCTATATATAATTTGAACAAAACTATATTTTAAGTGCCCCAAAAATGATAAAAAAGAGATACGCTTGTGTCTTTTGTCTTGTTGCACGTTTTCTTCAACATGATCAGTTTAATGTCATTGGATGCCCCAAATTCACTCCACCGTACAAAGACAATTTGGTCTCACCCGTACTTTTGGTTGACAATCACCACTCCTTATCCTATTTACCAATAAAATCAATTTAATTCTCCTTTAAGTCATGGAACAATCAATCCCAACCACAAAAAACTAACAAATAATTTCAATAATTCAACATTATATAATACAATATCCGGAATGCACTTCATTCACCTTCGAAAAAATACATATCAAACAGTTCAGCATTCCAAATTTTCCATTCCAAAATATAACACATAATGCCATCAACATTCCAAACATCATAGAGCAGAAATATTAAAAAAATCATTTCACATTACATAATCCAGAATATCAGTATGAATTACGTCATCCACGAATATATTATGACTTCTTTTATCTCTAAAGAAAGACAACTTAACTGTAAAAAGAGAGTGTTATGAAAAGTTGCAGTATAAAAAAAAAATTGGTGGCTTTACTCTTTTAAGCCACTGTATGAGAAACTTTTCAGAATGACTTTTATTGATTTATCTTGAGTGCTGCATAAAAGTACAAATCTTTTTGCCAAGGTACTTCCCCACCAGAAGAATACTACATATTCATAATATTGGGCATGTTCGTATTAAAAAAAAAAAAAAAACAATGATTTC
>Ga0209700_104758_pt1 | contig 23937 bp, 20 predicted proteins | sample SiratroredBW_FD_187528 | JGI IMG/M metagenome (GOLD analysis project Ga0209700, IMG submission 187528) | Root nodule microbial communities of legume samples collected from California, USA - Siratro red BW (SPAdes) (version 2) | ecosystem: Host-associated > Plants > Roots > Nodule | place: USA...
ATGTATTCATTATTTATTTCAATCATTTTTTTAATTTTTACGAATTTTTTTAAAGTTTAATTCATCTTGTCTCGAACTTGACTAAAAACTCTTTTGATCTTTTATATATATATATATATATATATATATATATATATATATATATATATATATATATATATATATATATATAATTTTGAGTGGATATCTTTTCATGACATAAAGATTTTGTCTTTGCTAATAAATTATTATAACAACTATAACTATGGCATTTTCTAATGTTGTTTTCTTATTTTTTTAATTATTTTTTTAAAATCGAAAACAAAATCTATCATTTTCATTATGAAATCAAATTGGTTAAAAGCTTAGACATTAAAACAAAATGAAACATGTCTATAATCTAATAGAATTAAATTAGAGACAACACCCTTTAGTTTTAGTAGAAAGCACAACAATGATAAACATATGAAGCTCATTTGTTCGTCAATTTTTGTGACATGCCATTTTCAATGGAATGGGTGGATCTGTGAAATCCCCAGAAGAGATTTGATCAAAGACAACCTTGTTAGCTGCTTCAGTGAAGTGGATCCCATCCCATATCACTCTCGCAGATGGTCTTTCACATGAACCCACAAAAATATCAATGTCATTGACCTTAGTGGTTCCTCCACATGTAACAGTATTGCTGAAGTTGTACTTCCCTCCATAGCCACAGCAAGAAACATGTGGAAGCTCAAATCCTGGAGATTATAATAAAAGTTTCAAATAGTGACACACATTGTTGAGAAGTTTGAGGATAATGAGATAATGTCATTCTAATTTGGCTCACCATATTTCTTTGGGTTGCTGAAAAGAGAAAACTTAGCAGAGTAGATATCTACATATGTAATTGCAGCCCGAGGAAGATCCTTACGAAGATGAGCCAAGGCTTCCTTCAATTTTTGGTTAAAAGACTGAGCCACTTCATTATATGCCTTTGCACAACCATACTTATCCCTTTCAGCAGATTGAAAATTGGCCAAAATCAAAGGGACACAACCAATGGGTCCAGTGTTGTGAATCCAAAATGATCTAGCCCCCATATTGTACATGTTCTTCACCACAAAAGTTCACCAACTTAGCACAATAAATTATGAAGTCTACTACGTACAAATATAGGTGAAAGGGTATTTATTATGCAACTACCTTTATATTTGATGTGAAGTCCGATATTATATCAGGTATGGACTCTTTAACTTGTTGAAGGGTCATGTTAGAAAAAAACCCAGCTGTAAGATCATTTTGACCTATATCAAATGTGTATAAAGCTTCATCAAAGTATTTTTCTTTGGGCATCAGTGCTGCAAACACCCCACCTGCCAATAAATTAAAAACAAACATTCCATAACATATGTGAAAAGGAACATGATATCATCTATATTAGCTGGAAAATTCTTAATTGAAACTCAGAATGACCAAGAGATAACTTATCAATATACCTTGGTCTCTAATGAACTTTGTAGTAGGTTTGAAACGTTCGAATTGCGAGTACTGAAATCCAAGGTTGAAAGGACTGGATCTAAACTGCCCTATACCTTGTTGGAATCTGATTGTTGATCCTGCTGTTGCAAAATTTGCTCCATGTGAGAAGTTGGACCCCGTTGAATCAAGATATGGACTGAGATAAGGGAGTCCAAAACTCTGTGCTGAAATTACAAAATTAAGGGACAAAATTAGAATATTCAAATCCTTCACTAGGAACAATGCTTCATAAAATTGCTTCATCTGGCCATTGATTCAAGAATAGACTTAATTTTATTTAACGTACATGTATTACATTTAGCATAGGCGCACAATGCTTAGAATGTTCATGAACGTAATATATGTTATTTAACCGACAATTGTATATATCATGTACCGTAGCATATAACAGTACAATGTTTAAAACTTTAATGAACGAAATTTATGTTACTTAAAAGGTGGCAGTTCAAACATCAAAATCAACATTCAAATTTTATTAGATACTATGTTTATATGTTTGACAGTTATTTCATATCAAATTAAGAGTAAAATTTATCTTTGATTAATTAAAAAATATAATAAAATATTTTCCATTTCAATTGAGTTCAACCGAACTTATATGCAAACACAGTCTTAGTAGTCAATATCCATCCTTCATTCCATTTGAGTAATTTATGTTAACACCTTTCCTAAAATGGTTTGATGAAAGGAGACTAGATCGATGGATAGTGCATCCAAGCGTTGCCATATTTGACTGAAAATAATTGTTAGTAAAAAAGGGTGGAAGAGAAACAAACCATACAGGAAAAATGAATGTAGGGTTACATTGAAAATGGCCACCTGAAGTGTTGTTCTGTGAGAGTCATACTAATACATTCACACTACACACTACAATTATACCACGTGCTGTATGTAATACTTCAAAATAAGCAGCATTAGACACGTAAACTCTATGAAAGAGAAAATAATGAACGTTACCAATGAAATCAATGATGAGTCGGCCATCACAGAACCTTCCAGCAGGTCTGTGAAAGAAGGTGTCTCCACTGGGTGGTTTTGGTGCAGCAAAAGGAAAGGAAGCAGCCAAGCCACCAGTGTCAGCGTGTGAGGCACCAAAGTTAAAGATGGCAGGGAAATGACAGTGTTTTGATGCCATTGCAGGGTTCAGTGATGTTGTAGCAATGGACAAAACCACAAGCCAAGGCACAAGATAGCTGTGAAATAGCTTCGTAAGGGTAGAAAACTCCATGAGAGACATTGGCACAAAGGTGTACTTTGGGTCTATATATATATATATATATTTATATTTATTCGCGTTTGTGCCAAACAAAAGGTTGACTATTCTTGAATGATTATAATGCAAGACGAAACCTGAAATACAACTTTGATCTTCATGTGTCAAATTCATGAATGGTCCATTTTGGCTAACATGGACAATGGAGTTTGTAGTTATTATATTTAGGTAAGAATTTAATTCCCGCAATTAATTCAGTGGAGGATTTCTGACTTTGGGGGCACCTATTTTGAACAAGAAAGAAGAAAGACATTTAATGAAACTTACTATATTATAACTTCGACTTTCATGTTAAATAATGTTTAGGCACGTAGAAATTTGCCATATCAATATTTTTCCGTCAAATTTAATATTGACATATATTTCCTTATTTTTATTAATGAAACACATTATTTTATTAATTTATTGATTATCCTTATTCTAAATTCTTAGACTTATTTAAATTTTTCTCTTAAATTTAACTATTTTCAATTAAATTCTTCTTAAAAAATTATTTTATTAAATGCTCAAAATTTTTGTACTTTTCAGGTATCTATCATCTCATTTTACCTTCAAGCGAGACGTGGTCATTACTTTACTTTACATAAAATATAAAAAAATGACGTAATAAAATTTGTGTTCATCATAAATTTATTTATTTTTAATTGAGTTTCTTAGCTTATTTTTATAATCATGATAAGTATACTCCTTCCAAACATAGCAAGTAATAAATACCATTCTTTTCTCAACACAACAATTAAAATAATTATAATAAATTTAGATCCAAGAAATAATTTATAATTAAAATGTTGTGCAAAAATTCAAACAAATAAATATTTTTAGGATTTTTATATCAAAACTTAAAATACAAAAATGGTAAGAGATGAATAGAATGAAATTGCTAAATTTCACCAAACCTCACTATCATGTATGAAAATATTTTTCTTATTTTTAATTAATTATCAATGTCAACCCACAATAACACTTAACCTCAATTCTTAAGCAGGTGTGAACTTAATTATCTATTAACCATCAATTGCTAGATCCATTATATAAATGAATCTTGCATTCTTGCAAGTAGACATGACCTTTCATTCGATAATTTAATTTCGATATAGAATCAATATATATTTATCAATACTCTCAATAATTAATAAACGAGTTACGAACCAACAACATACACTATATATAGAAGTAAAATACAAATATATTCAAGGAAAAACATTTATGTTAAGACATGAATAAAACCTAACCGATTATATGAGAGTTTCGTCTGATTGCATCTAACCCCAACAATAATCAGTTTAGCTCCTTATAGTCATGAGAAGACCAAACAACCAATAAGAACAACGAAAGAGGGTTGATTAAACCCAAAAACCCTAAGTTTCCTCAAAGTCTGACTTTTTATGATCTCTGGCTGAAGATGCAAATCCCAATATGAAAGGGTTCTTAAATAGAATATGTTTTCTAGTGCTCGCGCCTGGCCCAGTAAAGTAGTGCTAGGCACAGTTAGAATCTATTGCGATTTTGGCCCAATTTTCAGCATCCTAAGCCCGACTCAACTTTCTTGATTCCGACCTAACTTTCAACATCAATATTCCAATTTTGCCCTCATTTGCTATTTGAGATCCTATTTTGCTCTTCTTAACCAAAATGCTTCCTATTCATTTATTTGACAAAATTAATGGAATTTAGAGTAAAATTTGATGAAGAAATAAAGTAACAATTATTTTATAGAAAAGAAAAAATTATTTAAATAAAAAACAAGAGATTTAGGAGATTCCAAGCTTAGAACGAGTTGATTTCAATATGAAAATAAGCCTAAAATATAGCATATAATTTAACTCTATTAGTTTTTATTAAAAAAAAAAACTTCATTCTCTTGAGTATTTAGAATATTTATATTTTTCAATTGAGTCTTTACCATCAATTTAAGATAATATGTAATCTCAAACACAACACCACAAACTTGGACAATAAGAAAAATTATAAGCTCTAGAACATTAATTATATTTTCCAAAAGACATTATTTAATGACAAAAATCAAATGATAGGGACTCAATTGATATTTGATACTCCTTTCTTTTTCTTCTTCAACTCTTGCTAGGCATCACTATAGATTTTGACATCGTTGCTAGGCTAACACCCAGAACCCAACAATCATCTCCCATCACATGAAAAGGTTGTAGGAACAGCTGACGCGAGAAGGGGGTTGAATGCAGCCTGAACTAAATTCCTTATAAATAGAAATCACCAAACAAGATTGTCCAATGCAAGAATATATAAGCACAGATGAAACAGTTTTATACTGGTTCACCCTAATCTCTTGGGCTACGTCCAGTTCTCCCTTGAACAAACTGTTCAAGAGGTTCCACTATATCATAAATGGTTATAACGAGTACACAAACCTCTCCAGGTTATAACGAGTGTACAAACCTCTCCAGGTTATAACGAGTACAAACCTCTCTAGGTTATCCGAGTACACAAACCTCTCTAGGTTATACTAGTCCAAATCTCCCCCTAAGATCAAGACCACTCAATATTGAAATAAACACTCTCAAAAGGGAGAACAATGAAAGCTCACAAGGGTTTACTTTACAATGGTGAAGAATTACACAATGGTTTCACACAACCCAAAAATCTAAATGCTCTCATTAGTAGATTGACAATTGACACTCAATAGTAGATACTCTAATTCTTCAATGTATTGTATGATGTTTTTCTCTTTTTGCTTCTTCTTCTTCAACTTGAAATTGCTCCTCTATATATAGCTTTTTAGAAACTAGTCATTGGGATGCTTGAATAGAGCAATCTTGACTTTCTGATGTATGAAGCTCAACTGAAAATATTTCTCTAATTTTTATACTACATTAAACTTGATTAATTATGTATCAAAAATAATTTAAAATAACATAGAGAAATTTTATTCGAGATACTCATCAATAATTTGAATAATCTTCATTATGAACAAATTTGAACGTTAAAGCACATCATGCTACAAAATCAATTTAAATAAAATCAATAACATAAAAGTAAATAGTAAGAAAACTTATCTCTTCATGGATTATGTGTGTGTTGCTTTAATAATAATGTTAACTCCACAATGTATATAAGTCATCAAATATAAATGTATACTTGAGTTTTGTTATCATCAAAACTTTACTAGGTGATTTGATCATCTAAAGGGACTTTGGACCGTCTAATATTCAACAAAGATATTATTAAAGAAAAATAAAAAGAACAAATAATAAAAAGCAAGGGAGCACACCAAACTCACGCAAAAAAAAATAAAAAATTCTATAAACGAAACAAAGGGAGTTGAAAATTATTATGAAAAAAGTGCAATTTGATGCAATAAGATAAAGTAGAATACGTGGCAAACTCAATTCTATTTCCCACACACAAATTAGCTAATTTATCAACACAATTATTACCCTCCCTAAAGACATAATTTACTCCAAAATCCATAGCTTGCACCAAGGATGGGTTTCAAACCCAGTTTTGAAGAACAAATCCATTGGTGGTGATGAAGATCTCCATGGAAGGGTTGATCCTTCTAGCTCTTGATACCACTTGATATGAATTGTTGGAAGAGTGTAAGATCTAGATGAGTCCAAAAAGGAGATGAAGATGATAGTTCTTCAAGAGAGAACTAAAAGTGGCGCAAAGAAAGAACCCATTGAAGCCATACCTGCGACAATAAACAATTCAATATATGAACAATTAAAAGGAATTGAAATGTAAACATGAAATGGGAAAGAAGATGATTGAACACGCAACCTTCAAGATTGGAAATCTTCAAGGATGAGTGAAGGAGGATCTGCCACTTGAAAAAGGCTTCTCAAGATAAGAATAAAAGAAAATAGTACAAACACAACTCAAGCACTCTCACAATTTCTCAAGAGAAATTTTATTCATTCAACTTGTTGTTTTACAATGGAGAGCACTCCTCTTTATAGCCAAGGAATTTGGCCAACCAAGGAGTCTCAAAAGATAAAAAGAGTTAATTACACTAATAACTACACTTAATTATGTTTAAGCTAAACTATTCCCTTGAAATTAGGGAAATGTACTTGGTAGTTTCTATAATACATGAATGTAACAATTACTATAGGATGATTAGGATGCATAGTTAGTAAACTACATGGATGTAATTATTACTCTAAGATGACTAGGATGAATGTACATGGATGAATGCACGAGGTAGTTACTAAAGTGCAGTGAATGTAATGATTACGATGCATGTACTAGGTAGCTACTAAAATGCAAAGAATGTAATGATTATAATGCATGTACTATGAATGTGTCCCGAAACTTGAAGAACAAAAAATAACATAAGTAGGCTATGTGAGTCGCAAGTGCCAGCTTAAGCCTTCCAAAAGACACTTCTAATTAAGACCAATTCTCTCAAGTTCTTACTCTCATGTTTGTACTTTGTTCAAGTTCTTTCTATTTTTACAATTTAAAAATATTTATTTTTCTAATTTCTTCCTTCAAAGCTCTAAGGCTCTTTCTCTCTTTATTTCTTCATCTACATCTTCATTTGTCATGCTTCTTTTATTTATTCTTCATGTCTTCTTTTGTCTTTCTTCAACAAGTTCTTTCTCATTCTCATAGTTATCATTTGGAAACACAAAGATAAGGATCAAAAGTTCTAATGAAAAACTTAAAGAGAATACTGACTTTTGAAAAATGATTCAATTTTCAAAATAAGCAAATTTTTAGTACAAGAGTCTACAAAAAGACTTATATACTATGAACCTTGAACTTATGGGCCCAAACATTATAAGAAGGTCCATCCAACAAGCCTTTATAAAATAGAGTCTAGAAAGTCTTTAATTACAAGAAAAATAGAAACATATATAAAGCCCAATAAAGGTTCAATAAAAACAAATATAAGGCCCAAAGCCAAAAATTACACAAAAGTAAAAAAATTCTATTTTAGCTACAAGCCTACTTCGTAGTTTTTAAGATGATCCAATCCATGATTCCATCATACCCTCCTTCTTAAAGAAAAATTGACCTCGAATTTTTGCTTTTTACTACCTACAAACAAACATATGAATATAAGTTCTATAAGGAATTCAAATCGAAAATAACCCAAAGAAAAATAAAAAATCTATCTAACTTGAGATTTGGATCCCGTGAGAGGAAAATCTCTTATCAATGTGCTTAGAGATCTTCTCTAGGATCAAATACCAACATAAATGTTCTATTTACAAGCACACAAAAAAGAATAACATCCTCACAAGCAGTAAAGAAGAAATCTCCCTTATTGTTAATACACTTAAATGAAAAACAATAAAAACATATTTCTTTATTTATAAGTTTTTTCTTTTTTTATCTCCATTTCTTCTCCAAATTGTTTTTGCCAATGCTCCTTCCTAGACAAGAAAACAAAAGGAGAAAAGTTAGCAATTTTTTTTCAATGAAATGTTAGAATGATGATTTAGATGAGGGAATAAGAGTTTAAAGTTTTACATTCCCTTTAAGGATTCATTTTGAATCATGTTTTATGAGAAACTCTCATTCTTTTTCTAGATTTTTCTAACATTTTTTTAGTCTTTTTTTTATTTCTCCTCTTTCTCTCTCTTTTCTTTCCTTTCTCCTCTATCTTGAAAATTTCTTTCTAATTTTTACTGTCTAAGCTCTATTTTCCGAAGTTCTTGATCTAAGAGAGCTAGACTATTTTCCCACTTTTCTTCATTTTTCTTTTTTCTTTCTTTTCTCTCTCTTTTTTTGCTTTCTCTGACTTTTTTAGCTTTTGTAATGCCTTTGTTTCTATTTCTTTTGAGTATTTACATTAATCCTTGAGATCTTGATCACTCATTGGCCTTGTATTTTAATTAGGACTTTGATGAGTTTCATGTTCATATCCTTCATATTTGGAGTAGCTAGGAGTACTTGTTTTGACCCTTAAAAATAATTTTCTTATATGCTTGTGTTCCTTTCTATGACCATAAATTTTGATATTCAATTTTATTATTCTTGAAACAATTGTATCAACGTATTCCACCAAAGTCAAACTCATGCCAACAGGAAAAGTTAGAAAAAAAAAAACAAAAAAGAACTATCACAAAACAAAAGAAATAACTAGCACAAGTAATATAGAACAAATTAAGATAAACTTCACCACTTACTAAGTGTTTACACTCAATTCACTCGTGTCGCTCTAGAAAAGTTATCCACTCAAATCACTCTTTAGTTATTAAGAAGAACTCTCAATCAATCCATCAAGAATGAAATAAGTAATAAATCTATCCTCAACTCAAGAGGTCAATAAAATGAAAACTCTAAAAGAAAACCAGGACAATTTAAAGACATACTAAAAGCATAAAAATAAAAAAAATACGCTAAACCAACTAAGAATATGATATAACTAATATGACAAAGATAAAAAGACTTTAAAACACAACAATAATCTAAACAATATATTTGGAATTGCCACTGTGAGACAAGGTAAGAAAGCTAAACAATTCGGAAACAATATTGAATATTCAATCTCCGAGAAGTAGAATTCCTAAACAATTCAGCTCACAATGCTATGTCTCAAAAAACAAGAATTCAAGAAAATCAATTTCAAAAGAAATTAATGAACAAGAGACTCAAATCAAAGTAAGTTAAAATATGATTCAAAAATAGTAAGAATGGAGAGAACTCAAATAGGATATTTAGCTACAACCATTAAAAGAACAAAGGCACTTCAATAAATAATCGTAGCCAATTTCATCAAAACTGCGTAGCTGCAGCCAACCAACAGAATTGAACGGCAACCAACAACAATTTAGCTGGTTCTGAACTTGTATGCCAGTGTCTGATTAATTATCCTCAGTTATAGCTGTAGTAGTTAAACATCAATACTTCACTTGTTTCATTCAAAGAATCCAGCTTTGCAACACCAAAAATATGCTTGTATGTTGGACAATCGACATTGAAACAGACACCAATATAAGCACATTGACAATTTAGAATGCCAATTCCTTGTGCATTAGAATTTGGTTAAATTCAAAGGCATGGGTCACACTATAAATTATTATATCCAAGGACATATTGCTTTCCAATTCACGTGATCACTGAATTCTTGTAAACTAATTCACATGACACCAATTCAAATCTAATTTCTCCATGCTACCACCTTCCAATTGAATATAAATTAAAATAGTGTGTCTTAATCAATTTTAACATATATGCAATGTGCTAACTCCACCAAATCCAATGAATTGATCAAGGCCACTGAATCACAAAATCAGAAACAACTTTTCAAACATTTTGCACCATAATGATTCAAACTAGAAAAGATTGATAAACCAATTTAGCACCAGAATAGCACGAGAATCACTTAGTCAAACTCCATAAAAAGCATTAGGATTTCGCACTCGCTAAGCACCTTAAATACAACGAATTTACACATCATTCAGCTGCTTTCAATTTCACAATTCTCCAAAAAAGCTCTATTATGCTTCACTGCAACGAACAATTGATAAAGACACCGAGTGTTTGACAAATTTTAGACACGCTAAACCACGTGCACCTGCTGCTTCACAAAATCAACTTCCACCAAATGTACCAATTGCTTATGCCACTCTGATTCAATCAACAATTGCACCAAAGAATCAAATCACATAATGAAATGACATTATTGATTCTGTTGCACTGATTTCTCGCCTTCAATTGAGTGCATTGAGAATTCCTCAAATTAAAACCAAAATTGAATTCACTGATTTGTAATTATCTCTAATTTAGAGAAGATGCAGCAGTGCAATTCCAAATCAGTCTTCAATTGCTAAACACCAATTGCACACCAAAGGCTTGATGAAATTTTCTTCCAATTCTGATTACATAGAAAGAAATGTACCAGATAAATTAGTGTTGATTCTATCAAAATTACTTCAGCTTGAATCACCGAAAGAAAATTCTGAATCAAACACCAAGTGAATTCAAGTGCATTGTTTCAATTGCTGCGTGCTTACTCTTGGAATGGCATTGTTCCGAATAGAATTTTCCACCAAACAAGTAGAATCTCAAAACGGTATTCTGATCAACTTCAGTTTCACTAGATCGAGTAACGAATCTACTTTCAAATTCTCCACTGCATCAAATTTCAGTTGCATAAATTCATTGAACCAACTCAATTGATGAATATCGAAAGAATTTCAAATCAAAACATGGATTCAACTTCTGTTTATGGAAACCAAATGCATAATGCTTGATGGAAGACCATCTGTAAAAGCATAAGTTGAACCAGTAACTCGAGTCATGGATGAAAAATGGAAGAGGGAGAAAGAAACTAGAACACTCTTCTCTTAATATTAGAACTTCTTTTTCTTTTCATTTTGCCTATATAAAGGTGTAAAAATAGTATAATAAGGTTTTCTTGGCCAAGTAGCCTAGGAATTCTCTTTTGGGTATAGATTAGGTCAAAAACCCTAATCCTAGGAGAATTTTAGATGCCACTTAGGTGATAAACCCTAATTTGGGTGCCAGGTTAAGTTTAAAACCCTAACTTGTCATGCAAGCTAGGATTAGGCGCTTCTTACACGGACATGTGGTGCCTTTCCAGTTGTCACTCTCCCAGTGGAGAGGTTTTGCGTCAATGAGGGGGTGACACTTGTTAATCTCTCATTTAAGAGGATTTATGAAACTTGTTCTCCATGTTGAGGTTAGGGTTATGTTATCTAGGATTATAAGCTTCCCTTGCAAGCTTCATCTCCCACAAATAGGAGTGTTTTGCACATGATTTTCAACCTTGAATGAACTAATGAAATTTTGCCTACATTTTTATGCATTTTCAACATGTCTTGGTTCTCTCCATAGTACTCTTTCTAAACTCCTCCTAAGTGTTAGCCCAACCTCATTCTAGGGATTCAACCAAACCTTTATCTCAAACAAAAACTGTGAGCATCTTCTACTCCCACTCCATGCTTCCACCATGCTCCTTCTTATTCATGCTAGGAAAACTCAAACAAATCTATGAGAAGAAGAACATGCATAGGCACAACATAGAAGACCATAAATGCTCGTGAAAGATTGACGCACCTCGTATTCAATTGCCTCACGATGAATTACTCTTGTGAAATCAAGTTGAACGCCACTGATTTGAATCCATATGTAATTACCTACCAAAAATTCGTAGATAATAAATTCATATGTAAAATTCGTAGGTGATGTCAGATTTACCTACGGATTATGATCTGTACGTAATTACCTACAGATTTTTTCATAGATAAAATCTGCATGTAAAATCCGTATCTAAAATTCATAAGTAATAGATCATAGGTAAAATTTGTAAGTAATGGTAAATTTACCTATGAATGAAAAGTTGTATGTAATAATCCGTAGGTAAATCGAGGATTTCTTGTAGTGGAAACTAACTTAGTGTAGGATCATTTTTGACAATTTTAATCGAACCATTGGCAAAATAGAAAATGTGGAAGGGATAAGAGATGAAGAAAAAACAATCTAGCTCGATTGATGCCATAATCGAGAGAATTGGAGAAGATAAAGATCTAACACTTTGAATTGAAAACTCAAAGATAAGGACCGAAAGTTCCAATAAGGAACTTAGAGAGAATATCACTTTTAGAAAATTCCAAAATGAGAAAATTTCGAGTAAAAGAGTCCAAAAAAAGGCTTATATACCATGGACCTTACTCATAGGCCCAACCACTAATAAGCCATTTCGCAACTGGGATCATGACTGGGACGACAAACAAAAAAACTAGATAATAGAAATACAAAGAAATAATAGAAAGGTATTGCTCTTTAGAAAAAAAAAAAAAAAGTGGAATCACCACCATAGTTATTATAGAAAACTATAGAAAAATGAAAGATAAGGAAATGGTATTCGAAACAAATTTGGGGTTTGATAGTTGGTTACATGTGAAAAAGGTATTAGCACCCTACAACGCCTGTCCTAAGACGATACCTTTAATCAAATGAGTAAAATGAGTTTGGTTTATTAAAATGTTTATTTTTCCCAAAACAAGAAACAAGAATGCAAGTAAAAACAAAGAATATATATATATATATATATATATATATATATATATATATATATATATATATATATATATATTTATTTATTTATTTTTGTGCCCAACAAAGATTGACCTTGCTCCTACATATTTCTATCTATGATGGAAAGTCAGGGTTTACGTAGTTTTGGATAGAAAATTATTTGTTGTTTTTGATATTTTTCATTTTTTCATTTTTATATTTTTATTTGAAAATTTAGTTTTTTTATTTTTATAGATTTGGTATTAAAAAAATGGTATTTGAAATTTTGATATTTATAGGATTTTTGGAAAATTTGATATTTTTATATTTTTGTAATTTTTAGAGTGCAAGATAGTGTGAGCGACGATTCGTGATACCCTTGACAAGTCATACCGTTAGTGAGTATGGTGTAAACTATTTATTTTTGAGATAAAAACATTTTTATATTTTTTAAAATGATATTGAAAAAATATTTTTTAACGATATTGAAATTGAAATTGAGTAAGAGATGAAATGGTAATGGAATTATACCCGTATAAACTTTTGGTCTCCACATTAATTCTAAGATACTTTTATTATGAATTGCTTCTGTCTAAGAGGAGAGTCACCAATAAAAGATTTCACACTACAACTCACAGGGATCACTCAACCTCTTTATCGCTCAGATCTTCTGCTATCTTGCTCTTTATCTCCATTGCTCTTAATCTCTACCGTTGTGATTCCTTAATTCTCTGATCGATGATATTCTCTTCTCCTGTTTCCGTAGACACAATGGTATATATAAAATAAATTCCTTTGCCCCCTTTTCTCCATCTAACTACTTGTTTCTATATTAACTTTTGATCAATTTTTAAAACTAAACGTTTCATGCCCGTAATGAATTTATTTCCAATTATTTTGGAATATAGAACATTGAATTATTTCCAATTATTTTCAAAAATAGAACAATGAATTATTTCCAATTATTTTCAAAAATAAAATAGTGAATTTATTTTCAATTATTTCCGAAAATAGAACAATGAATTCAAATCAATTTATTTCTAATTATTTTAAAAAACAAAACAGTGAATTGTTTCTAATTATTTTCAAAAATAGAATCGTGAAATCAAATCAATTTATTTCCAATTATTTCTAACAACCAAACATTGAATTATTTCCAAATAGAAGAGTGAACTATTTCCAATTATTTTCAAAAACAGAACAACGAAATTTAAATTCAATCCCTGTAATTAATTTTCTTTAATTTCAATTAATCAAAATTAAAAAAACAAAATAGTGCAACAAGGGATGTGAGAAGAAAACTTGGGCTGTTAGCCCAAGTGGGGAAAGAGAGAATGTGTAAGGGATGAAAACAGTGGGTGTAATGAGCAAATCTTGCTCACTAAGAGAGGGGTGTGTGATGAGAGAAGAGGTGTAAATAGCCAATGCCATTTTGATGGGTTGGACTGTAATAACAAAGAACATAAATTTTATTTTTTTTTAGTTTTCTTTTCTTTTAATACATTTTTTAAAAAGATAGGACCAAACCTTCCTTTTATTTATTTTTTAATTAAATTTGACACTTTGATTGTGTCAAGAGGATCACACACCTATATGCAATAAAAGATATGTGAGGTTGGGACCTTGACAGTGTGGAGACGGTCACGCACCATTATGTTATAAAAGATATTTAAGGTCGAGACCTTGACAGTGTCAAGAGGGTAACACACCATTATGTGATAAAAATATGTGAGGTAGAGACCTTGACAGTATCGAGAAAGTCATGCACCATTATATGATAAAAGATATGTGAGGTCGAGACCCTGACAGTTTCGAGAGGGTCACACATCATTATGTGATAAAAGATATGTGAGGTCAATACCTTGATAGTGTCAAGAGGGACACACACCCATATTTGATAAAAGATATGTGAGATTGAGACCTTGATAGTGTGTAGAGGGTCACACACCATTATACAATAAAATATATGTGAGGTCGAGACCTTGATAGTGTCGATAAGGTTACTCACCATTATGCGATAAAAGATATGTGAGGTCTAGACCTTGATACTTTAGAGAGAGTCAGGTACAACTATGCGATAAAAGATATGTGAGGTCGAAACCTTGACAACGTCGAGAGGGTCACACACCTTTATGCGATAAAAGATATGTGAAGTCGAGGCTTTTACAGTATCGACTGAGTCATGCACAATTATGTAATAAAAGATATGTGAGGTAGAGGCCTTGACAGTGCGAGAGCGTCGCGCACCGTTATGTGATACAAATATGTGAGGTAAGGACCTTGGAAGTGTCGAGAGGGTCACACACCGTTATGTAGTAAAAGATATATAAGGTTGAGACCATGACAATGTCAAAAGGGTCACGCACCGTTATGTGATAAAAATATGTGAGGTCGAGACCTTGATAGTGTCGAGAGGGTCACACATCATTATCTGATAAAAGATATGTGAGGTAGAGACCTTGATAGTGTCGAGAGGGTCACACACCATTATGTGATAAAAGTGAGGTCCAGACGTTAACAATGTCAAGAGAGTCATGCACCCATAGGCGATAAAAGATTTGTGAGATTGATACTTTGATAGTGTCGACAAGGTCACACACCATTATGCATAAAAGATAAGTGAGGTAGAGACCTTGATAGTGTCGAGATGGTCACACACCATTAAGTGATAAAAATATGTGAGGTGGAGACCTTAACAGTGTCGAGAAGGTCTTGCACCATTATACGATAAAAGATATGTGAGGTTGGGACTCTGATAGTGTCGAGAAGGTCACACTCGATTATGTGATAAAAGATATGTGAGATCAGTACCTTGATAGTGTCGAGAGGGTCACACACCTATATCTGATAAAAGATATGTAAGGTCGAGACCTTGATTGTGTCGGGAAGGTCACACACCATTATGCAAAAAAAGATATGTGAGTTTGAGACCTTGAAAGTGTCGAGAGGGTCATGCAACATTATGTGATAAAAGATAAGTGAGGTCTAGACCTTGACAGTGTCGAGAGAGTCACGTACCATTATGCGTTAAAACATATGTGAGGTCGAGACCTTGACAGTGTTGAGAGGATCACGTACCAGTATGCGATAACAGATTTGTTAGGTTGAGACTTTGACAGTATCGACCGAGTCATGCACCATGATGTAGTAAAACATATGTGAGGTAAAGACCTTGATAGTGTCGAGAACGTCACTCACCATTATGTGATAAAAATATGTGAGGTCGAGACCTTGAAAGTCTTGAGAGGGTCACAAACCGTTACGTAGTTAAAGATATATGAGGTCGAGACCGTGACAGTGTCGAGAGTGTCGTGCATCGTTATGTGTTAAATATGTGAGGTCGAGACCTTGACAATGTCGAGAGGGTCACACACCATTAGGTGATAAAAGATATGTGAGGTCGAGACCTTCACAGCGTCGAGAGGGTCATGCATCGTTATGTTATAAAAATATGAGGTAAAGAACTTGATAGTGTCGTGAGGGTCATACACCCTTATGTGATAAAAGATATGTGAAGTCAAGACCTTAACAGTGTCAAGAGGGTCACCCACCATTATGCGATAAAAGATATGTTACGTCGAGACTTTGACAGTGTCGACATAGTCATGCACCATTATGCAATAAAAGTTATGTGAGGTAGAGAGCTTGATAGTGTCGAGAGCGTCACGCATCATTATGTGGTAAAAATATGTGAGGTCAAGACCTTGAAAGTTTTGAGAGGGTCAGACACCATTATGTAATAAAAGATATATGAGGTCGAGGCCATGACAATGTCGAGAGGGTCACGCATTGTTATGTGATAAAAATATGCGAGGTTAAGCCCTTGAGAGTGTCGAGAGGGTCACACACCATTATGTGATAAAAGATATGTGAGGTTGAGACCTTCACAGTGTTGAGAAGCTCACACATCGTTATGTGATAAAAATATGTGAGGTTGAGAACTTGACAGTGTCAAGAGGGTCGTGCACCGTTATGTGATAAAAGATATGTGAGGTCGAGTCCTTGACAGTGTCGAGAGGGTCACACACCATTATACGATAATAGATATGTGAGGTCGAGACTTTGTTGGTGGTGACAGAGTCATGCACCATTATGCAATAAAGTATATGAGAGGTAAAGACCTTGACAATGTCGAGAGTGTCACACAACATTATGTCAAGACCTTGATAGTGTCGAGAGGGTCACACATTGTTATGTGATAAAAATGTGTAAGGTCGAGACCTTGACATTGTCAAGAGGGTCATGCACTATTATGTGATAAAAAGTATGTGAGGTCGAGACCATGAAAGTGTCCAGAGGGTAACACACCATTATGCGATAAAAGATATATGAGGTCAAGACCTTTACAGTTTCGAGACGGTCACACACCATTGTGTGATAAAAATGTCATGTTGAGACTTGGATAGTGTTGAGAGGGTTACACACCATTGTGAGGTCAAGGCCTTGACAATGTCGTGAGGGTCACACACCATTATGCGATAAAGGATATGTGAGCTCAAGACCTTAATAATGTTGAAAGGGTCACACACCATTATGTGATAAAAATATGTGAGGCTCAAACCTTGACAATGTCGAGAGGGTTACAAACCATTATGTCGTAAAAGATATGTGAGGTCTAGACCTTGACAATGCCGTGAGGGTCACACGCCATTATGTGATAAAAGATATGTGAGGTCGAGACCTTGACATTGTCGAGAGGGTCATGCATCGTTATGTGATAAAAATATGTGAGATCGAGACCTTGGCAGAGTCGAGAGGGTCACACACCATTACGGGATAAAAAATATGTGGGGGCGAGACATTGATAGTGTCGAGAGGTTACGCACCATTTTGCGATAAAAGATATGTGAGGTCGATACCTTGATAGTGTCGAGAGGGTCACACACCCATATACGATAAAAGATATGTGAAGTCTAGTCCTTAATAGTGTCGAGAGGGTCACGCACCGCTATGTGATAAAAATATGTGAGGCTGAGACCTTGATAGTGTCAAGAGGGTCACACACCATTATGTGATAAAATATATGTGAGGTTGAGACCTTGACAATGTCGTGAGAGCCACACACCATCACATGTTGAAAAATATGAGTGAGGTTGAGACCTTGGCCATGCCGAGAGGGTCACGCACCACTATGTGATAAATGATACGTGAGGTCGAGACCTTGACAATGTTGAGGGGGTCCCGTACCATTATGTTGAAAAATTATAGTGAGGTTGAGACATTGGCTATGCCAATAGGGTCGCACACGATTACATGTTGAAAAATATAAGTGAGGTTGAGACCTTGGCAATGCCTAGAGGGTCTTAAAATTAAATTTGGAAAGAAATGAGGTTGAGACCATGACCGTGTCAAAGGTCTCAAAATGAGATTGAAACCAGGATCATGTCAATGGTCTCAAAACAAGATTGAGAAAAGTGAGATTGAGACCATGACTGTGTCAAAGGTATCAACCAAAAAGATATATGTGGTATTGATGAACACCTTGTGAACACTGAAATGGACAAGGTTGATACGTGTTTTGAGGTGAGTGCATAAATGTTTGCAATATTTTTCATTTTTGTTACTCTTGTGAATGAGAGTTTATGGACGAATGCATGAGAATTTATTTTTTTCACTTTTGTTGGAATAAGAGTACAAGGACGAATGAGAATGCATGGATGACTACACAAGATTCTATTTTTCATGAGAATGCATGAATGAAAGCATGGGATTCTATTTCTTTATTTCCTTTTTTTTTGCATTTTTTACATTTAGAATTAGTTGTATCTTTTACAATCATTGAATTCCTATGATATCAAAATTTTGTTTTGTTCTTGAAAATGAGGGATGTTTGCAAATCCTGAAGTTAATGTTAAAATTGGGGCACTATTGACTTTTCCTTTAAAACAATATTTTAATGCATGCGCTTAAATCCATAGGTGGATGAAAAATGTAGGAGAAAAAATTGAAGAGGTTTGATGGAAAATGGGATTGCACAAACTCAGATACGTTATAATTTGCAAGCCCCTTCTAAAAGGGAAAATTTTATGCAAGGTATACATGCGAAACAAGAGTGCGCCAGTTTTGGTGTATTGGGTAGGCTAAGTGGAGTGTGGATTGCTTATTTGAGGGGTAGAATGAATAACTAGGTTTGATGAAGACTGAGTGGTGCAACATCATATAGAGATAATTGTATCTCAAAAAAGGGAAGAATATGCATGAAAGCAATGGAAACTGCCATAGTTTAGATGTGTATGGGTGAAAGGTGATTTGTTTTTTTTTTTGTAAGGTGGAAATCGAATAGTAGGGTATGGATTATTTTGGTGCTATTATTTGATGGATAGAAAGGATTGTCCAGTGTTGCACATTACTTAATGCATTCAAAGAAACTCATGAGGAGGCTAACAAGTTAGCTCTTTCCGACAATAGACTAAAAGGATTAAATAGTTGGTTGGAAAATAAAGTTAGTAAATTAGAAGTGAATTTGAATACCGATTTTGACGTCTTGAGTTGATTTATAGTAACTATTCTTGTAATTGTACTTAATTTATTAAGTCGACTAATTGTTCAAATTGTGAAGTTTTGCAAGAAAAGGTCAAATACCCAATTAAGACAATTTCTAAATTTTCAATGGACACTGCAAATTTAAATGAACTACTTGATTCTCAATATTGTGTTTTTAACAAAACAAACATTGGCTTTCAAGATGGTTTTAAAAAGAAGGTGAAGAAACCAAAAGCTTTTTTAACCATAGTAGAAGCTCAACTTCACCATTTGTTTCTTGCTTCTATTGCATGGAAAGAGACCATACTGTTAGACACTGTAGAGTTAGATTACATGATTTTCCAAAAGGCCTTGTAAAGTGGGTTCCCAAGGGTACCATTAACAAATCTAGACACAAGTTTAACAGGGACCATCTCTTGAACCTTAAACTAGTTTGCAGGAACTTTGGACAGTTGAGAAGCAACTGTGGTACTTGGACAACAGTTTTTCAAAGCATATGTTAGGAGACGCTCCAAAGTTTATAAATTTAAAGATGAAACAAGAAGACTTTGTTACATATGGGGATAACAAAAAAGGAAGAATCCTGGGTAGAGGAGATGTTGGGAACAGTGATTCGATAATAATCAATGATGTCTTGCTGCTGGAAGGGCTTAAACACAAATTGCTGAGCATTAGCCAATTGTGTGATAAAGGATATGAAGTGACATTCAAGCCAAACTTGTGCATTAGTTTAGATGCATCAACAAGACAAACATTGGTTATTGGTAAAAGGGTAAAAAATACACATGTTGAATATTTGTGATATTTCATCTGATCTTACTTGTTTGCTCTCCAAGAATGATGAATCCTGGCTCTCGCATAGAAGGATAACTCACATTCATATGCACCATTTGAATAAGCTAGTGTCTAGGAATCTAGTTGATGGGCTACCTACACTCAAGTTTAATAGGAATAGAATATGTGATGCATGCCAAAAGGGGAAACAGTCTAAAACTTCTTTCAAAATGAAAAACTATGTTTCAACTTGTAAACCCCTTGAGCTACTACACATGGATCTATTTGGTCCTCTCGAACCATAAGCTTAGGCGATAATTACTATGGATCAATAATTGTAGAAGATTATTCTAGATTCAAATGGACATTATTTATAGTAACCAAGGATTATGAATTCTCAGCCTTTAAAGGACTCGCCAAAATTTTGCAAAATTAAGATAACTGTAATATTTCTGCAATTAAATCTGATCATGGAGGGGAGTTTTAAAATGAAAGGTTTGAAAGATTTTGCAATAAACATTAGATTAAACACAACTTTTCTGCTCCAAGAACTCCTCAAAAAATGATGTTGTTGAAAGGAAAAATAGGTCTTTGGAAGAGTTAGCAAGAACTTTATTAAATGAGTCAAAACTTCCAAAATATTTTTGGACAAATGTTGTTAACAATGCTTACTGTTTTAAACCAAGCCTTAATTAGACTTATTTTGAAAAGACTCCTTATAAACTTTACAAAGGTATAAAACCAAATATAAGTCATTTCAAAGTTTTGGTTGTAAATGTTTTATCTTAAATAATGGGAAAGACAACCTTGGAAAGTTTGATGCAAAGGCTGGTGAAGGTATTTTTCTTGGTTGCTCATCTCATAATCATGCATATAGGGTATATAACAAAAGGACTATGACTGTTGAAAAATCTGTGGATATTGTGTTTGATGAAGCTAACCTTGAATTGCAAGATATTTCTAAGAACAATGCAGATGACGAAGAAAATTGTAAGTTGTTGTAGGGAAACAATCAATTGATTCAAATAAATAATCAATTGAAACTGACAGATGATGAGCCAAATGAAGATACAACTGGATAGTAGGCTTCAACTCATAGAGAAGTACCATTTGTACATGTGAGCAATGCAGGACTTCCAAGAGAAATGAGAACTCCATGTGACTTATCACTTGACAACATCATTGATCAAATAGAAAAGGGACTATAAACTAGAAAAGTTCTTAATTAATCTTGTGAAAACATGGCTTTGACTGATGATAAATGGATTGAAGCTATGCATGATGAACTCAATCAGTTTGCTAGGAATAATGTTTGGATTCTAGTTCCTTGGACACAAGATATGAATGTTATTGGAAGTAAGTGGGTGTTTAGGAATAAATTAGAAGAGTAATGTATAATTGTTAAAAATAAAGCTAGGCTTTTAGCTAAGGGATATAATCAAGAATAAGGTATTGAGTTTGGTGAAATGTATCCTTCTGTAGCTAGATTAGAAGTTGTGAGATTGTTACTTGCCTATGCATGTTTGTGTGGTTTTAAACTCTTTCAGATGGATGTGAAAAGTGCTTTCTTGAATGGCTATATAGATTAGGAAGTGTATGTCTCTTAGCCACCAGGTTTTGAAGATCATAAGCATCCAGATCATATGTACAAACTGCGGAAAGCTTTGTATGGTCTGAGCAGGCCCCGAGGCAATGGTATGAAAGGTTAAGTAATTTCCTCACTTCTGAAGGCTATGAATGAGGCAAAGTTGACAAAACTCTTTTCATTAGGAAAGTTGGTAATGATATCATTTTAGTACAGGTGTATGTGGATGATATTATTTTTTGTTCTACTATTTAAAGTCTTTGTCAAGAATTTGTTTCAACAATGCAGGGTGAATTCAAGATGTCCATGATGGGAGAGTTGAATTTCTTCCTTGGGTTTCAAGTCAAGCAAACAAAGAATGGAACATTCCTATGTCAATCAAAATATTGCAAAAAGCTATTGAAGAAGTTTGAGATGGATAAGTCCAAAGAGGCTACAACACCCATCTCCACCAATTACTACTTGGATTTAGATGAAAAGGGGGTTTCTATTGGTCAAACCAAATATAGAAGTCTAATAGGATCATTGCTATACCTAACTGATAGTAGACCTTATAATATGTTTAGTGTTTCCATGTGTGCCAAGTATTAGTCAAATCCTAAGGAGTCACACTTTACAGCTCTCAAGAGAATTTTGAAATACTTGAAGGGAACAATCAATGTTGGCTTGTGGTATCCAACATGAGCCCCATTGAGCATAACTGGCTATTCTGATTCAGACTTGGTTGGGTACAAGCTAGACAGGAAGAACACTAGTGGAATGTGTCATCAGAGACCATGAACCTAAATAGTAAAGTGAATCACACCATGTTGCACGAGATTGGACTGATAAAATCCAATAATGGTACATGGGTGTGTAAAGCCGATGGAGGAAGCATTGGAGGTGCTAAGCCATGTGAAATAGTTGCAGAAGAATTTATTGTTGCTGCAGATGAAACCATGGCTGCTGAATATGCAATGGTGCCTTACAATCATCCTGTAGATTGTGGGGAGCCTCTCTCAGGGTTTGAACAAATGATCTTGGGAAGGCTGGATAACATTGTTGGAGATCAGGTGATGCACCATTAATACTGTGCAACAAGGTTTTAACTCCTATATAATAAGATTGAGAGTTTTCAAGAGCAGCTTGACATACTATACTTTGGAAAGGAGGACTAAGAGCATTGGCTGTTGCATCTCATTTATGTTCTACTGCATATTTCACTATTACATATTTGGTTTATTTCAGTTATGTTTTTACGTTTCTTTTATGGTTATTTGATTTTTTAATTTCACCGTATTTGATGAACTCAATGGGGGAGAAAATGTAGTTGATGTAGTCTATAATATGGTTTAATTTCCTTACGCTGGTTTGTAATTTGAACTATTTTTCATCTGTTGTAACTGATCTGCTTATGCTATACTATTTTTTTTTTTAATTTCAATGTTTCATTGTGCTGTAATTGTTGATGTCTGATAGTATTATGTTTTCAAGTTTTCAAGTCTGCATTCAATTTAAGGATGCTATTATAATTTGTGTTGCACTTATATACTTGGCATGTAAACTGTTATACTTTTTTGCACTGATTTGCAGTTTACACATTGTGCAGTTTCACAGTGTTGGTGCCCTATGAATTTATGTGTACTTGAAATGTGAAATTGCTTGGATAGTTGTTCAAGTTTTATTGCAAGAGGTTCACATAGAATGAGGGAGTAAACTCAAGTGGATGAAAGCTGAAAATTCACACAACTCATTAAACTCAACCACTGAGTTGACTTCATCAAATTGGGGGATTGTTGGCAAAATCGTAGCTTGAAGATTTGATGAAGCAATCCAAGTTTAAAGTTTTTTTTTTTTTTATGTGTCTTAGAACTAGTATGCATTTGCTTGCTTCCTGACGCGCGCTGTCGAACGCGTCCCATATTAAAGTAGGAGGTTAGATTTCGCGATATAGCTGACCTAGGACATTCTTTCAAGGACCACTCGAACGTTCTCAATCACTAAAAATATAAAATAGTAGCACAGGGGGAGGGAGGGGGGGAGTTGGCAAGTATGACACTTAAAAAAATGAACAGAAAAAAAATGATTCGAGCGAAATAGAAAAGTTCACGTAATGAAAATCAACCCGGTCTCCCTTCGGTTCTCCCAAATCCCTCACTGGCTCCTAAACATTATACCAATTACATTCATGGGTTAAAGAGTCTTGAATCCCTACTGTTAGCACCAGTGGACTGCTGCAGTAATTTGATGAAGCCAACCATGAGTAAAGAAGTTCAAGACCTATGATCATATGTGGAATGCATGAAGATTCATGAAGATTTGAAGCTTGGTCTAGAACTTAGGAATATGATTGAGGGGAGTATGATTC
>Ga0209700_104760_pt1 | contig 23936 bp, 11 predicted proteins | sample SiratroredBW_FD_187528 | JGI IMG/M metagenome (GOLD analysis project Ga0209700, IMG submission 187528) | Root nodule microbial communities of legume samples collected from California, USA - Siratro red BW (SPAdes) (version 2) | ecosystem: Host-associated > Plants > Roots > Nodule | place: USA...
TCACTATAAATTTTATTATTATTATTGATATTATTGTTATTATTAATATTATTATTATTATAAATATTGGTATTAAAATTATTATTATTATTATTATTGATATTATTGTTATTATTAATATTATTATTATTATAAATATTGGTATTAAAATTATTATTATTATTATTTTGTATTATTATTATTATAATGATTATTATTATAATTATTATTAATATTATTATTTTAAATATAATTTTTATTATTTAATTATTATTGTTATTTAATTTATTATTATTAATATTAATATATTAACATATTTAATCAATAATTAGTGCAAGACTAAATCTGTCAATAAATCTATCGATAATTAGCAACGGATGATATTTGTCGGTAAAATTTGTCGATAATGATATTTTATTGTCGGATAAAATTCCGTTGATAAAACTTCATCGATAATTTAGCTATTTCTTGTAGTGCTCACAAATCTTGTGTTGCAAAAAAGGTAAAATCATTATTTATCATACATGGTCTTTGGCTATCTAATTACACCATGCCACATCCATCTTTCTATACATCAGTGTTACTAAATCCATCAATGGTAAGATATCTACTTCTTAATAATATTATTTTAATATGATAATTTTTTATTTATTTTATTAGATTGGTATAATAGTTCTTCAACTCAATCAAGATTGGTCAAATTATGAAGCTGGTGAGCTGAACTTCTGGAGTTATGAATGGAAGAAACATGGAACATGTTCAAATATGCAACCATTGGATTTTTTCAAATTGGCATTAAACATTTATGTAAGGAACGATCTTTAAAAAATACTTAAGTTTTATAGTTTCATGAATTTTTATTAAAAAAATAATAAAATCATCTACTTTAAATTGACGTCAATGAGTTCATTCGTTATCACGATATTACACAATGAATTCTCTCAAATATGTTTTCATCTTTTCTCTCTTGTGTTTTGGTTCAACATTTGCAACATTTGCTTTTGACTATTGAACGATGGCAGAAATATGGTCTCCAGGTTATTGTGCTCACAAATCTTGTATTGCAACAAAGGTAAAATCATTATTTACCATACATGGTCTTTGGCAATCTAATCACACCATGTCACATCTATCTTTTTGTACATCAGTTAAATCCATTAATGGTAAGATATCTACTTCTTAATAATATTATTTTAATATGATATTCAAAAGATGATAATTTTTTTATTAATTTTATTAGATTGGTACAATAGTTCCTCAACTCAATCAAGATTGGCCAAATTATGAAGTTGGAGAGTTGAACTTCTAGAGTTATGAATGGAAGAAACATGGAACATGTTCAAACATGCAACCATTAGATTTTTTTCAAATTGGCATTAAACATTTATACAACGAACGATCTTCAAAAAATACTTCTTAAGTTTTATAGTTTCATAAATTTTTATTAAAAAAATAATAAAATCATCTACTATAAATTAACGTCAATGAGTTCATTCTTTATCACAATATTACACAATGAATTTTCTCAAATATATTGTTGAATATTAGACAGTCCAAAGTCCCTTTAGATAATCAAATCACCTGGTAAAGTTTTGATGATAACAAAACTCAAGTATACATATACATTTACATTTGATGATTTATATACTTTGTTCAGTTAACTTTATTATTAAAGAGCAGCAAACATATGATTCATGAAGATATAAGTTTTTTATTTTTTACGTTTATGTTATTGATTTGATTTATATTGATTTTATAGCATGATGTGCTTTAACGTTCAAATTTGTTCATAATGGAAATTATTCAAATTATTATGGAGTATTTATATGTGATTAATTGATTTTATATCATATTGTGTTTTAACGTTCAAATGTGTTCATAATGGAAATTATTCAAATTATTATGGAGTATTTAAATGTGATTAATTGATTTTATATCATGATGTGCTTTAACGTTCAAATCTGTTCATAATGGAAATGATTCAAAATGATTGATGAGTATCCTAGATATAATTTCTCTATGTTATTTTAAATTATTTCTGATACAGAATTAATCAAGTTTAATGGAGTATGAAAATTAGAGAAATATTTCCAGTTTGAGCTCCATACATTAGAAATTCAAGATTGCTCTGTTAAAGCATTCCAACGGCTAGTTTCTAAAAAGCTAAATATAGAGGGGCAAGTTCAAGTTAAAGAAAAACAAGAAGAAGGAAAAAGAACATACATCAAAGAATACATTGAAGAAATAGTAACCACTGAGTGTTTATTGTCAATCTACTATTGAAAGCATTTAGATTTTTTGGTTGTGTGAAATCATTGTGTAATTCTTCACCATTGTGAAGTAAACCATTGTAAGCTTTCATTGTTCTCTCTTTTGAGAGTGTTTCTTTAAATCTTGAGTGGTCTTGATATTAGGGGGAGATTGAGACTGGTATAACCTGGAGAGGTTTGTGTACTCAAATAACCTACAGAGGTTTGTGTACTCGTTATAACCTATAGATGTTTGTGTATTCATTGTAATCGTTTATTATATAGTGGAACCTCTTGAACAATTTGTTCAAGGGAAAACTGGACATAGCCCAAGAGATTAGGGTGAACCAGTATAAAACTGCTTCATCTGTGCTTATATATTATTGCTTTGGATAATCTTACTTGGTGGCTTTTGTTTGTAACCAGTTGAGTTCAGACTCCATTCAACCACCCCCTTCTAGAGCCAGCTATTCCTAAAGTTTTCATCTTTTCTCTTTTGTGTTTTGGTTCAGCATTTGCAACATTTTCTTTTGACTATTGGACGATGGCAGAAATATGGTCTTCAGGTTTACTGTGCTTACAAATCTTGTATTACAACAAAGTTAAAATCATTATTTACCATACATGGTCTTTGGCCATCTAATCACACCATGCCACATTCATCATTCTGTACATCAGTGTTACTAAATCCACCAATGATAAGATATCTATTTCTTAACAATATTATTTTAATATGATACTCAAAAGATGATATTTTTTTCTTAATTTTATTAGATTGGTACAATAGTTCCTCAACTTAATCAAGATTGGCCAAATTATGAAGCTGGAGAGTTGAACTTCAAGAGTTATTAATGGAACAAACATGGAACATGTGCAAACATACAACCATTGTAATACTTAAGTTTAATGAGTTCATTCTTTATCACAATATTACACAATGAATTTTCTCAAATATATTGTTAAATATTAGACAGTCCAAATTCCCTTTAGATGATCAAATCACCTGGTAAAGTGTTGATGATAACAAAACTCAAGTATACATATACATTTATATTTGATGATTTATATACTTTGTTCAGTTAACTTTATTATTAAAGAGCAGCAGACATATGATTCATGAAGTGATAAGTTTTATATTATTTACTTTTATGTTATTGATTTGATTTAAATTGATGTTATATCATAATGTGCTTAAACGTTCAAATTTGTTCATAATAGAAATTATTCAAATTATTAAGGAGTATTTAAATGTGATTAATTGATTTTGTATCATATTGTGTTTTAACATTCAAATCTGTTCATAGTGGAAATTATTCAAATTATTATGGAGTATATAGATGTGATTAATTGATTTTATATCATGATGTGTTTTAACGTTCAAATATGTTCATAATGAAAATTATTCAAATTATTGATGAGTATCCAGATATAATTTCTCTTTATTATTTTAAATTATTTTCGATACAGAATTAATCAAGTTTAATACAGTACGGCAATTAGAGAAATATTTCAAGTTTGAGCTCCATACATCAGAAAGTCAAGATTGTTTTGTTCAAGCATCCTAACAGCTAGTTTCCAAAAAAAGTACATATAGAGGGGCAAATTCAAGTTGAAGAAAAATAAGAAGAAGGAAAAAGAACATACATCAAAGAATACATTGAAGAAATAGTAACCACTGAGTGTTTATTGTCAATATGTTATTGAGAGCATTTAGATTTTTTTAGGTTGTGTCAAACCATTGTGTAATTCTTTACCATTGTGAAGTAAACCCTTGTGAGCTTTCTTGTTCTCTCTTTTGAGAGTGTTTCTTTAAATCTTTAGTATTCTTGATCTTAGGAGGAGATTGAGACTGGTATAACCTGGAGAAGTTTGTGTACTCGGATAACCTGGAGAGGTTTGTGTACTCGTTATAACCTATAGAGGTTTGTGTACTCATTGTAACTATTTATTGTATAGTGAAATCTCTTGAACAGTTTGTTCAAGGGATAACTGGACATAGCCCAAGGGATTAGAGTGAACCAGTATAAAACTGCTTACTATTGCCTTGGACAATCTTACTTAGTGGTTTTTGTTTATAGCCAATTGAGTTCAGGCTCCATTCAACCCACTCCCCTTCTGGAGCTAGCTGTTCCTACAATTTTCATCTTTTCTTTCTTGTGTTTTGGTTCAGCATTTGCAACATTTGCTTTTGACTATTGGACGATGGCAGAAATATTGTCTCCAGGTTATTGTGCTCACAAATCTTGAATTACAACAAAGGTAAAATCATTATTTACCATACATGGTCTTTGGTCATCTAATCACACCATGCCACATTCATCTAATCATCTGAACTCAATTCACTATAAATAGAAACCACATACCAAGACAAAAATATATAAACCAAGACAAAAGTATATAAGCACAGATAAAGCAATTTTATACTGGCTCACCCTAATCTCTTGGACTATGTCCAGTTCTCTCTTAAACAAACTGTTCAAGAGGTTTTACTATTTATCAAATAATTACAACGAGTACACAAACCTCTCCAGGTTACAACGAGTACACAAACCTTTTCAGGTTATCACGAGTACACAAACCTCTTTGAATTATATTAGTCTCAATCTCCTCCTAAGATAAAGATCACTCAATAATTAAAGAAACACTCTCAAAAGAGAAAATAATAAAAGCTTACAAGGGTTTACTTCACAAAGGTGAAGAATTACACAATAGTTTCACACAACCCAAAACTCTATATGCCCTCTATAGCAGATTGACAATAGACACTCCATAGTAGATACTCTAATTCTTCAATCTATATTGTATAATGCATTTCTCTTTTTTTTTTCTTCTTGGACTTCAACCTGAAATTGCTCCTTTATATGTAGTTTTTTATAAACTAGCTGTTGGTATGCTTGAATAGAACAATCTTGACTTTTTGATGTATAGAGCTCAAACTGAAAATATTTCTCTAGTTTTTATACTGCATTAAACTTGATTAATTATATATCACAAATAATTAATTTAAAATAACATAAAGAAATTATATTTGAGATACTCATCAATAATTTGAATAATTTTCATTATGAACAAATTTGAACGTTTAAGCACAATATGATATAAAATCAATTAATCATATTTAAATATTTCATAATAATTTAAATAATTTTCATTATGAACAAATCTGAACATTAAAGCATGATATGATATAAAATCAATTAATCACATTTAAATATTCCATAATAATTTAAATAATTTTCATTATGAACAAATCTGAACATTAAAGCACAATATGATATAAAATCAATTTAAATCAAATCAATAACACATAAAAGAAGTATACTCATAAATAAACATCACAGACTACTTAGCCTCATATATAGTCAATAATTGGTCTCCACCGATAAGAACAAACAAAATAAAAAAAGAAAAACTTTTTTATCCAATTAGTACTTTTTTATTTTTTATTTTCCTCAATAGCACTCTTTATTTTTTATTTCCCTCAATATCAATCTTTTTTTTTAATTCTTGAAATAGCACTCTTTTATTTTATTTTTATTCTTTAATTAATGTACAGTCAGTACATTAATTATGATTATTATTTTTTTTTATTTTTTTTTATAATTTTGTGATTGTATTTTATTATAATAATTTACTCATTGTATTTTTGTATTAAAAATTGATATTGAAAGAAAAATTTATAATAAATTATAAAATTGTGATTTGAATTAAAATTTATATTTTTCATTTATTAAAATATACCCAAATAATTAATAACAAAAATAAAATAAAGTTGTTGAAGTATTTTTGTAAATAAATATTAATTAAATGAATTAAAAATTTTAAATAAAATTTCATTTATTTATGAATTATTTTTAAATGTTATGTTTATTACTTAAAAATTGTTAATTATTGAAATGATCCAATACATGTTGCACATAAAGAGAAAAATAAATGATGATCATATATTCACTAAATAGTTTAGTTAATGGTACACGAAATACTTTGTGTGAAATAAAACATAAATTTTATGTTTATCAAAACTCAAATTTTATCTTTATCAAAAAAAATCAATTACATCTTTATCGAAAATCAAATTTTATCTTTATGAAAAATTAAATGATATCTTTAATAAAATATCAAATTTTATATCTATCAAAAACCAAATTTATCTTTATCAAAAATCAAATTTTATCTTTATCAAAATTTTATTTTATTTTTTCCATTAACTATTTAGATATTTTTTTAACAAACTAAAAGTACAAATTTTAATTCAAATAAAAAATTTATAATTTATTATAATTTTTTCTTCCAATATCAATTTTAATATAAAAATAAAATAAAAAAATAATTATAATTTATTTTAATATAATTTATTATGCCAAATTTAAATTTATTATAAAATATAAAATAAAATAATTTATCATTTTTCCTATTATGATTAATTAGTTAAACAAACCTATAAAATATTTCATTTTATGTTTTTGGATTTTTTTAAATTTGAATTTAATTATTTTTACATTATTTTTATCTTAATTTTAATAAATTAATAATCATAATTTTTAATAATTATTAAAAAAATGAGTGTTATTATAAAAAGTAAAAGAGTGTTATTTCAAAAATTAAAGAATAAAGAGTGTTATTTGAAAAAATAAAAAATAAAGACTGTTATTAAAGAAAATAAAAAATAAAAAAATATTAATCAGATAAAAAAGTAAAAAAAAAAAAAACTATAAAACTTTTATTATTGCGAAGAGGAAAAATAAGTTACATTATAGTATAAAAAAAGATTGAGAAAACATCTCAATACACTATTTTGTAAAGGGGTGATGGAATAAGTATTTTGTAAAGGGGTGATGGAATAACTAGCTCAACATGTAAACAAAATTAGTTCAAACCAATGAAAGGATAAAATTGATTTTCATTATTGTAAATATAAAGGATCAAATAAAAAACTTCAAAAAAACCAAAATAAAAGACAAAAACAAATTTGACTAAAAAAATAAGGGATCTAAAAAAGAATATTTTAGTCTCTCTCACACATCTATCTCTATTAAGCTCTAATATTTTATAATATATATATAAAACTGATAAACTTTGTTTTTGTCTTTCAATTTTTATTGATTTACATCCTTATAATTATTTATTTCTTAGAAAAATAAACTTAGTTAGTGTTTAACATGTCGTTAACAAGTAACAAGAATAATAATTTAATATATATATATATACCAAATAAAAATGAACAAAAGAATTTAAAAAATACATATTATTATAATTTAAAATGATTACCTCACACCCTGATCCTAATCTTAATCCTCATTGATGACAAAGCACGTGTGTCACATTTATTTATTATTTTGATGCGAGAAAATCAACAATTTAATCACTCCTCAATCCTTGCTCATGTCATACTTGTAAATGGGTACTGTTTTTGGTGATGAAGTGACATCTCTTCTCTTGCCCTTATCTTATTCTTTCTTGAGAGGGTCCACAAGAACCATGATCCCAGTGAGATCCAACACACTAAGATATTCATCCAGGTAAGTGGTACTTCGACCACAGCAAGAGCCAAAATGCAGTCCCTCACACTATTCAACTTTTCTGCTTATCTAGTATAAAACTCACAAGTATGAGTAAAAATATTTACTAGGGTAATGTTAATTAATTGAATATGTGGAAAAGTATGTTTACTAAAGCACATATTGCTCCAAATTGTTGAACTTAAATCAGGTTAAGCATCGAGCTATCATATAAAAATTTATTAAAAAACAAAATAATAAAATATTAGACCAAAACTTATAAAAAATAAATAAACTAATAACCTAATCATAACAGTAATATGACAAACAATAAAATAACAAAATTAAAGAAAACTAACATAAGAATCAGAAGTTGTTTTGAGAGGTGTCTTCTTCCTTGGCACGAAGCATTTTATTTTTGTTTCCGCGAGATCACATATATAATTTGTAGGATTCCTAATTTTGTATGCTTTGATTGAAAATATGGATTCGAGGAAATGAATTTGAGTAGATTTGAGATGAAAGTGTGTAAAAAGTTTAGATGTTTGGATTAAGGAAAAGAGATAAGACTTGAAGAGAAAGTTTATAAAAATTTGTGAATAATGTGATTGATATGATTAAATTATTATTATTAATATTACTATCAATATTATTATTTTATAATTATATTATTATTATTATTATTAATTGTATAATTATTACTTTAATTATTTTTTTATCATTGTAATTTGTTTCTTTATTTTTAATATTAAATTGTTAGTATTTTATTTTTAATTTATTAACATCTTATTTTATTATTATAATTATATTAAATTATTATTATTTTAATAATTTATTATTATTAAGTTATATTATAATTAATGTTTATTTATTATAATATAAATATAAATATTAATAAATTTATAACAAAAAAGTAATTATATAAAAAATATATAATATATTTAATATAATAATTATATACGTAATTATAATAAAATATGATTTATGTATTTATTATAAATATTTTATTATATTTAAAAAACTTTCTTCGCAAATTTTCTTATATATGTGAAGAAAGAACTGCTTCTAAATTTTTTTTCGTGTACTAGTTTTAATTGAATTTTATATTTCCTCGATATCGACACTTTCTTTTTCTTTCCATCTGCGATAGCTTTCCGCGTTTGCATCCAAACACAAATTTAGATTATCTTAATAATGATTAAAGTATGAAGTAAATTTGAAAAACTTCTTTTGTATATTAGAGATTTAACATCGACTAGATATGAAGTCTTTTAATAGTTTATAAGTGAGTGCAAACCTCACATTATATAAGATTGAGTTAGGCTTCAAAGTCTACTTAGATATGATATTAGAGTCTATTCTAGCAAAGTTGTTAGGCCTATCGGGCCATTCACTATCAGGCTGCTATCGGACCATCCTTACATATAAAAATTTTACGCTTGAGTTGAGGAGTCTCGTCGTGAGGGGAGTGTGTTAGACATCCGACATCGACTAGAGATGAAGTCTTTCAATAGTTTGTAATTGGGTACAAACCTCACCTTATAAGCCGGTTTTGTAAAGTTAAGGTAGGCTTAAAGTTAATTGTTGATTTGAATAGTGTTTGTGACATCCCTCTGTTGTAATTATCCTCTCCTTGCCTCAAAGGAGATCTTATCCCATGTTAAGATCGTGCTTGGGGACTGTTCCAGAGACAAATAATAATAGTTCTAAACTTGTTGTTTTGAAGAGATTTCTTTTATATTGTGTATGTAGAGTTTAGTTTCTAAGAGGTGGGCGAACATGTTGGAGGATGAGGCTTCTAACTCAAACTCTGATGCTCATATTGATATGCTCCAATCACCCCACTGGCCTAGTAGATGACCTAAAAATGCTTTTATAGCTATTGTTGGTTTGAAAGCGTAGGGATTCGTTTTAGACCTTGTGGTTTATATTTAACTGCTACTGGTTTAGCTCAGTCGGATGCTAGAAGGTGTAAGTTACTCATATTCTTTTTTCTTTTGAAGGGGAATATAAGTTAGTTTCTAGGTATTAGGACGATGAGATGAAACATGAGTCCCTTAGTGATCCATATAAATTGGAAGAGTGTATTCAGACTTTTAGAAAATATGAAAGAATCTTGCTTCTAAGACTACTAAATAACCTATTAGAGTGATTACTAAAAAAATATGAAAAAATTTGTATACCTCAATTTTAATTTTTTATTATTATTTTATTTTTGAACGTAAGAAATAACCAGTTCTGACCTTAAAGATTTATTTAATCATGTATTAAGGAGTTTTATATGTCAATAATTAATGAGTTTTATCATGGGACTAACTTCCGTACCATTAACGACTAGAGAATGTGGAGTCATATTTTATCCGGAGCAAGCAAAGGTAACGAAAAGATAAAATAAGAAAAAGGGTAGAAGAAAGTAGCATGCCCCTTGACTTGTCTCCGCATACCTTTGTTCACCACTTTTATAATACCCCATCCCTTAATGCAATTACTTTCCGCCTTTAATACGTGGGTTTTAAGCCAAAAAGTTTAGTCAGAGACAAACTAAATCAGATCGAGATCAATTTTGGCTTATACATTTGCCCAATCAATTCGTCAATTCATATCGTTATCGATGTTGCTTTTATCACAAATCACTACTTGTTGCGATATCTAACCACTAGCACACCATGTAAAGATTGTAAAACAAATTTCTTGTGACAACGCAAAAACACACGGGACCATTTCGGATATAAACGTCTTATGATCTGATTCTGATAGATGGAGATAGATCACTACCACAAGTCCCAAGCATACACAATTCTCAATGTGAGATTGCAAAATACAACAAATGATGCACCCACAGGTTGGACTAAAACTTGTATTTGAATTTCCTTTTCTACATCCTTCCCTTTCTTAATCTTGTCCTTGTTATGTTCAAGTTTAGAACCTCCAGTTTGTGGTGGAATTGCACCAGTACCTCTGGGTTGTTACATTGAGGCAGAATCAAAAAGCAAGGTGGAAAGAAAAGATGATCCTTCACCTGAACTCTTTCCTATGGGCAAGTACGGATAAAATAAAAGCAATTGACTAATCCCTTTTTATTTTGGGGCCCAAAAGATGGGACATAAAATGAACATTGAAGCTCATCCTTTTAGTTGGGACCCAAAAGATGGGACATAAATGAGCCTTGGAATCAAAAGCATATATTTTTTTTTTTTCAATTTTGAACTCATCTCCATCAGGAAGCTTCCCAATTCCTTCATGTGCTGGTGGGTCCATGGGGAACAGCATTATACAGTATATGAAAACATGAAAAAGCCTCATTGTGGGATTGTTTTTCAAATAAAAAAACAAAGACACATCCGTGCTCGAGTTTAATAAAGGTAAATTATCCTTAGTTAGTGAGCTAAATTTAAGAAAACCCTCCTTCCTCGTATGTAAAACATGAAACTAAACCGCCACGTGGCAAATCCTGCTGCGTGCAAGGTGGGATTGAAATTGCATGGGACCATCTTGATTGGGAAAGCCAATGACAAAAGGTTTGCAAGTGAGTGGAGGATCCTTGTGCTAAGACATCTATCTATCCACAAGAGGCAACTACTAATTAAAGACAAAGATAAAAACCCTTCAACCTGACCACAACCCTTGGGAATATTCTAATTTACCAAGCCAACCATTGTCCCAAAAAACAATACTTTCACATTCCAATCAAAAGTAGGCACCAAAATCTAACCATGTGAATGAACTTCCCTATATATAATTCCCTTAGCCAACCAACCCCAAGAAGAAGCTCTAAACTTTCAACCTCCAACTAAAATGTATTATTCTGCTGCTACTTCCTTCACTTCACCACTCCACCATGACCTTCAGAACTTCCACTCAAGAAGGTTGCTCCTTCACTCCCCCCTCAACCAATCAGCCAAGCCCCCAGCAAGCAGCCACGACGCCACAGAAACATATCTTGGAGATGGAAACTTCGATGCAAATGTTGTGATGGTACTCTCAGTCCTACTATGTGCACTCATCTGCTCCTTAGGTTTGAACTCCATCATCAGGTGTGCATTAAGGTGTTCCAATTTCGTGGTGAGTGACTCAGTGGCAACCAACACCCCTCCAGCAAGAGCTGCCAACACAGGAGTGAAGAAGAAAGCCCTCAAGACTTTCCCCACAGTGAGCTACTCGGCTGAGCTGAACCTGCCAAGTTTGGACTCAGAGTGTGTTATATGTTTGTCAGAGTTCACAAGTGGTGACAAAGTGCGCATTTTGCCAAAGTGCAACCACGGCTTCCACGTACGCTGCATTGACATATGGCTAGGTTCGCACTCTTCATGCCCCAAATGCAGACAGTGCCTGATTGAGACTTGCCAGAAGATTGTTGGGTGCACTCAGCAAGCTAGCTCCTCTCAGCAACCTGTGTTGCAGGTGCCAGAAACCATTGTGACCATGACGCCACTGGAACCAGAAGGTTTGGTGCGTAACTATAGGGCACTTAGCTGATTCACTATACTACTACTCTTTAGTTATTATTGGTTAGTGACATAACAGTTGCAGTGGAATGGACCCTGGTCAGCCATAATTGGTTAAGACTAGCCAGCCACCACCACTCAATCATAATTAATGTAGTGCTTAATCATCAATGTATATAATTTATCTCCTTTCACCTCTTTCAGTTTTACCCTCCCCTCCCCACTTAAATGTACAAAACTAGTTCAAATTCTAATTACATTCTTTCCAATAATAATCTGAACTCAGTACCTTAATACCAAACCCGGGAGGAGCCCACATCGTTTTCTTTTTCAACAAACCCTGTAATTTCATTCTTAAAGTACTGTAGTAGTCTCTGCAGTAAAACTTGTTTAACCAATTAGTCGCTGATCTTTGGTAAAATATATCAATTTAGAAGATAAATCCGTTAATTTTAAGTTGATGTGGAACTGTATTGATTTTTATTGGATTTTAAGTTGATTGGCAAGAAAATTTGATCTGCTTAATAATTGAAGAAGCTCAATTAAGACGCTGAGGAGGCAAGCACCATATTCTATGCCTTTTAAGGAAATTAAGTGTACGATTGTTTTTATGATCAAATAAATAGTACTTTCTCTAGATTTTATTAGAAAATAAAAATAATTATCTAAATAACAAGTTAATGCAAAGACCTGTAAGTTACTTTATGGCTGTATGATGTGCCACTACACTACCCTGAGTAATTCTAACCACATACCCTGAGTAATTCTAACCACATGTATTATTAGAAAGGCTACCTTCCTTATACTATATGTAATTCTAACCACATGTATTTGTATCTGCTATTGCATAACATACCATTATGTTGAAAAGACACAGTTTTATTAACTACTGAATTTTACAACCAATCAAGTTATATTTTTGTATAATAAAATTAATGTCTTCTTCAAAACAAGATCATATCTCATTTTCTTTAATTAAATTAGAATAGGGTCAGATAAATCTATTTAAAATTCACTTCGCCAGTTGAGTCATTTCTCACAATTAAGTAGTGTTTTACTTGTGCCTGCAAAAAGATACCATTTTTTATTTGTTTTGTTTGACCAAAGCCTCGAGTGTCATTATTTAATTTAAGTTTAAAGCTAATGTGAACCTAGTTGTGTTCCGACATCAGAAACATGATCCAGTGAAATAAGTAATATTAAGATAATTGATTTCTTGTAATCAAGTTCATGCAGGACCACAAAGTTGTGGGATAAATATTTCAAAATTTGAATACCATACAGCTTAATAGGAATATAATATCACAAGATAATAAGCATTAAAAATATATGGTTTCAAACACACTCTTATTTGTTAAAATTATTTAAAAAATATATAAATAACTGTCAAAAAAGTTGCAAAAGCTACTAATTAAATTATGTAAATTTGAATTAATAAGGGTGTAAGTTTGTAAGATTTATGATGGTTTAGAAAAATATGATTAGGTGGTATTGGTTGTGTCCCATATGAATAATATGTCTCCATATTCCATATTCTGGTGTTGATTGGAAGCTAGACACCAAGAAAAAAAATATAGAAAAAAGAAAGAAGATTGAAAGTGGTGTACTTTATACAGTCAATGGAGCATATAATGAATGGAAGCTGAGGGTGAAAGCACTAATGAAGTAACAAATGAAAGAAGTGTACTAAAAGTGAGAGGTTGTAGCATATAGTAGTAGCTGACAAAGAGTGTTTCGTTTCATTGCTAACACTGACTAACCACACTATCCCCAACGGTTGAAACTTGATTTGCTATAAAGCTCAACGCATTAAGGATATATACTATGTTTGCAACATCATATGGTAAATCTGTGTGCCTATAGGACGCCGATACCTCATGCATAGCATTATCGTTAAAGCAATTTGTGAGGATAAAAACAATTCAGAGAGGGAAACCAAACCATCAAAAACTTCCTAGATAGCAATATAAATAAATAAAATTCGTGCATATTAAGTTCTACAATCAAGGAGCAGAAACAAGGTATCTTGTAAGTGGATTACAAGTAATTTACATAACAAAATATTGTATTACTCTTGACTCAAAACATTCATAAATATATTTAAAGTAGTTTTGATAAGAAAAATGTTATATTATACTTCACCTTTACAACATGTTTGGATGAGAAAATTTTGAAAGGTAATTCATTTAAATAAAGAATTTGAAATGTTTTATAGCAAAATATATTGTTTGAATAGAGAATTTTTAAAGAAATTGAAATTTTAAAAAGTTTATTGAGACTAGTTTGGTTATTTAAAATTATAAAAAAATTCAATTTCACCCTAAAAGTTTGAAATTTTCCATTATTTTTCATCTCACATTTACATCTTTTTTCTTCACATTTTTTTTCTCTTGATCTTGACATTATGAGTTCAACGTTGATGGGGACTTTATTGAATTAGTGTTGATTAGACATAACCATCTCAATCCTGATCAAAATTTCAATTAGAACATCATCAACTCAGTTGACGAATGTATTATTAGATTGGTCTAGACATCATTGACTTCACTTCAATTGTTTAGTTTTGACTCAGTCTCAATCTAAGTGTCATCAACTTAAACAATTTTGTATCTTGTGTTATTCAACAATTCTTTCTATTAATAGTATATCAAGAATATTTATTGATCGATGTAGGCTAATGTTATTTCTCAACTATGTTTTCTTGTTGATTAAAATCGTTGTTGGTTTTTTATTAATGTCAAATACAACTTTTTTATGTTATTTAAGATTATTTATTATTATTATTAGTCAAAAGTTAATTTTCGACCGACAAGTTTATTTTTTTCCAACGTAATTAACATCAGTCATGTTTTTTCCATCATTATTGATATATTTAATTTTTTTTGTGTCAAATAAGGCTATTTGTTGAGGTTTAGTTTGACAAATGTAAGTCTCACTATGTTAAGATCTATCAAAAAATATTTTGTTGCTTGATGTCTATAATGATTTTTTTTTAATTGACATCACCAAAATTATTTTACATAATAATTTGGTAAATATGCTTTTTAAAATGTCAATTGAGAAAACTTTCCTTTAACTTTAACTACATTACACAATGATAATTGAAAAAGTTTTGTGTTATATATACATTAGTTTGAAAAGTTCAAAAAAACAATATTAACTGATGTTATTGAATGAATGCTTGTAACTTATCAATCAATCGTAATAATTGTGATTAATATTAGCTAAAAAATAGTAATATCTTCTCTTTTCAACCAAGAAATTTTTTTTGCTATCGATTAAAAATATCTTAATAGACCTTAGTCCAAAAATAGTAAATATTTTTAAATTATTAAATATTATCTAATATTAAAATATTTTTTTGTATTTGGCGGTGATTGAAAAATTTATAAAAAAAGTAAAATTTAATTAAATTATTTCATCTAAACTTGATTGAAAATAATTGAAATTTAATTTTTTTAATTTTAAAAGTTGTTATTCAAACATTAGATAAAACATTTTTCTCATTTATATATTGTTTAACTACATATTTTTAGGTAAAAGGGAGGCTTTAACTAATTCTTGAGATAAAACCAAATTAGATTCACCACTAATTCACGGCCGTGGTTAATTTCTCTTATTTTATCACTAAGATACCAAGCTTCCTCGGTTAATACCGGGAAGAAGGCTAATTAATCATTTCTTTTAAAGCAGTAACATATTAATGACTTCAACTTTTGAGGGTAAAATGAAATATGAATCATCATCTTTTGAGCCTACCTAGACGAGATAGGGTGAAGTAATGGAGGCAGGATCTAAGTTATGATTGAGCCTTGTATAAATGAATACAGTATATTGGAATAAAACTTCATAGCACATAACCTTTTGTCTTCCTTTTGCACTTTTTACATGTGAAAATCATCATAACGACATATAGCATATATAGGTAGATGTCTAAAACTATAATTAATTAAAAAAAAATACTAGGGAATCGTATGTAATGTGAATGAGATGACTGATACCTACCTATCATCTATGCAGTAGCACTTAGAAAAGGTTCCTATAGAAAAGGTTCCTATTTATATTACAAAGAAAAGGGTAAATAGATTAAGAAATTAAATGAAGAACAAAATACAACGCATAAATAGACATGAAAAATCCAAACCGGTAATATTGTCATTAATTATCGATAACATGAAAATTATTATTGATTTTGATCTCTATTACTTGTCAGGTTTATTTTTAAAAAAATATTGGAAATTCAATGCTAATGAATCTTAAGTAATATATAAAATATTATTATATCACACTCAACTCCAAATATAAAAAGTAATAGATTTGTGAATGTATCTCATATATAACTTTCTATTCAATATCTAACTCATATTTTCAAAAACTTTATAAATGAGTTAGGTCTAATTTAACTAGATGTTAAATTGTGTATTGAAAAATTTTGGGAAGTTTTTGTAATACTAAGTTTAGTTGCTTATGATCATATACTACTTTGAACTCACAAACAAGATTTCAAAACCTTTTTCTAAAAAACTTAATGTAAGAAACTCTTCTTTCTTAGTTAGTTCAAGTTTTATAACATGTAATATAAAAGAGATTAAAGATAAGAAAGATTTATTTTAAGAAAATTTATATTTGTATGTTAGTTAATATAGATTACGTCCAATCTTTTATCAACTTAATCAAGTTTTATCAAAGCATACTAATGTTATTAACATACAACTGAGTATTATTTATTTGAGTTACTTCTGATTAAAATAATCCAAATATTATTTAAATACTCAGTGATTCTTAGCTAAAATAATTCAAATATTATTTGAACATGAGACCACTTTTGAATAGTAACTCAGTTATTTGTAGCTAAAAATTTAAATATTATTTGAAACTCAATCACTTTTAACTAAAATTTGAAGTAAGTGAAACCTGACTAGACAAGAGTATTGTTTGAAAAAAAAACGTAACTAAGGACTTAATGAATAAATATAATAAACTAAAAGACCATCAGATTTTATTCACTTGTTCAAAAAAGTAACGCTTTTCAATGAAAGACAAGATTTGTGAACACTTTATTAGATAGGAAAAGGAACAATGTTCGTATGAAGTTTTGAACTTTAAAATTTTTGAACAACAGACCTTACAGCATTTCTGTTGAGAGACTTCACTTTAAAATTTCATCTTCATAATCTATTTATGTATGGATATAGATATACGCTATGGTTCATGTGATATAAGATCTTTAACAAGCAACTACAATAATTTAAAGATGTAAATATCATTATTAGTTTATTTCCATCAACTTCTTTATCTCATAAAGTCATCATTGCATCATTGAGAATAGTTTTTCCATTTGATCTGAAGATCTAAGGAACAACAGTTTCCAAAACAGGTAAAATGGACCTTCAATTTACATTAAGAACAAGTTTTGGAGAGTTTAAGAGCATGTAGTGTAGCAGAAGGGGAAATAGTTTAAAACTAAGACAACCATAGGTTTGGAGATTTTAAGAGCAAAGAAGAAGCTTTCATTCCCCTGCTGGAACTGGTTTGCATATGGCATCCTAATCTTATACAATGCCAAAAGGAGAGAACTTGCAGGTTTAGACAGTGGCCCTTTAAATCATTGGGCCAAGTTTTGTATTTTCTCAATACCAAAACAATGAAGGATGTGAGTGAAGAGGACATAAAGCATCTTCATGGTTTGTGGAAGGAACTTGTCAAGTCCTCAAGATTTGACTTGGCATATGTTGAATCAGCAAAGGGTTTGAAAGATTACAGGGAAAGAGTAAAGAAATTGAAGACACTTAAGGACATTGTGGCTGCAAATAATATCAAGATGAAGAGACTAAGGGAGAACTGGCTACTACTGAAGGAGAGAAAAACTGAGCCTTAGATACTCTACTTTATCCATTGCTACGATGAGAGAAAGATATTCATGCTCCTTGATTTAGACAATTTCTATGATGGTCACAGGAGGATCCTTGTGACTATACTGAGGAGGGATGTGAACCATTTTTCAGTGTAATCAAAATGGTTTATAATTCTTTACCACCCATGGATGGAGCAGAAACATATTTTTTAAGTTGGTTCTAATTAATCAAGTGGATAATAGTAAGTCAATTGAAAGAGGTATACCTTCCTGTGGTTAAGTTTTTGAATTCTCTTTTTAGATTTTTTGCCTTCTAATTATGGTCTATTTGTATTGAAAACTGATCCATCCTTATAACGAAATCACAAACTTGTAGTTTCTGCAATGGACATACGAATTGATGGAGAAGCTAAATTCCTAGAGGCAGATATAGTCATTCTTGCCACTTGATATAGAGGCCACCGAAAAATTAAAAAAAAAAAAAGAAAAAAAGAAAAAACATGTTTAAATCTACACTCTTCCAAAATCACACAGTTGTGCTAGTAACCTTCTTAACAGTTTCTATCTACAAGTCAGTCTCTCCTTGATTTTCTTTATTTTTCTTTTGCAATCTGTTAGTTAATTTAGAGGTAATCTTCTAAATTGATATCGTATGGTGGTAATCTTCTATTTTTCTTCTGCACCTAGGATTCTTGTCAACAACACTTGTAAAATTTTGTATATATAATTTAAGCTTGAATATGTTTTTAGTCTAACAAAAATAGAAATGTCACTACTAAGAAAAAAAAAATTTATGAATAATTACCCATAAAACGAGGCTCGTATGTAAATTTATCATGTCAACTGAAATATCCGTACGTAATATCAATATTGATAGAAAAAAAAAATATGAAAAAGTGTAAAGGAATAAAAATAATAATAACATAGATGCCTATAAAATTTATCTACGAAATTTGTGTGAAGATGTACCTATGAATTTGTATATATGGGTAATATTATTATTCATCGATGTATCCGTGGATAATTGTGACAATTCCAAAACCTAAGGATTTGTGATAATAGAAATTTTTGTACCTACAATATCAACTCGTAGTTAATTGGCCACGAATTATGTGTGTGAATATTATTTACGGATGAGAGGCTGTGAGTATATTTTTAAAAATGTTAGATTGTGAGAAATTATCTAAGTATATATAATATCCATAGTTTCTATTTCTTAGGACACATTATTCATCCAAAAACTACACTCAGATTATTTACAAAATATTTGTCATAGATAATCTGTATATGATATTGATTTAGCTACAAATTTCTTTTCTTGTTTCCAACAAATTTCTGCTATGAATAAATTTCATATTTTTTTTTGGTGTGTTTTAATTTTGGTTCTTTCTAACTTTAATATGATCTAGTGTTAAAGCCCTAGAAAAAAAAAAACTCTTAAAATTTATATATTCTTAAATTGATGTTGGGAACCAAAGTTAAGGGGTTTTTAATTTTACAAAAATAAATTATTTAACAGAGATTGAAACCAAAAGTCAGACACTTTGTTAAGATTAAAAACAATGATGTGAAATTTTACAAAATGAAAAACAAACCGAAATCAAAACTTCATTTTACCATAGCTAAAATAATATTTGAAGTTTAGTATAAAAATATACTTAAGCCCATAATATATGTGATAATGATAAATGACGTAATATTTGTTAAAATTTATATCGGTGTAATTTGAACTATTACGTTGACATATATTTTATAAGCTATGAAATATTTTAGCTAATATTAGGTTGACGTAATATTTGTATCCGAACAAATATTTTCATAAGCAAATATTTTCATAAACACCGAGAATAATAATAAAAATAAATTTATTTATAAATTAAAATTTCTTCTAACAAATTAAAATATAAACTTACGAACACTAAAAGATTTTCTAAAGAACTGCATACACTAATTTTAATGACCATGTAGTCAAAGTAGGTTATAAGCTCACTTATAAAGAGTGTCAAAAAAAAGATGTGGTGTAGTTTTGGACTGCAAAGTGGTCCTTTTTGTCATGTATGCCTAATTATAGTGCACGTATCTATTTTCATTCTTATAACATTTTAACAATATTTTTCAGTTCAGTAATTTTAGTTTTCTTTTTTTGTAATGTTATAACCTTTTTAATGAGGTTTTTTATTTGATGTTAAATAAGTAAAATAACTTAAGGTAATGTAAAACATTAATCAGTCCAAAGTCCAAACGCCACTATATATTCAAAGTGTGCACAATTTGCCATGATTTGAGGGAAAAATTTCTCAGTTTTTATTCATGAGTTGGAGACAAGAGCCAATCTTTTGGTGTAATGCCTGTTTAGATTAGTTTAATCTCATTATTTTGGAAATGGAAACAATTATTAATCTTAACATTAGTAAAGCCAGCAACCAAAGTTTGATGCTGACAGAGAGTAATAGAACATTAAGCCTTGTTGAGGTTTATGACAATCATGATCATGGTCACACTAGCACAGAAAATGAAGAGAAAATCTTAATTCATCCCTAGAAAACCTTAACAATCTCATCTACAAAATCATAGACACTCATAACTTAGTAGCAGATGCTTTTATTCTTTCTGCCCGGAGGAGAGCAGCAAGCTTCAGCCGCTAATGCAGCGCAGATAATTGGGGTACACTTTCCTTTGTTCTGTTTTTCCCTTGCTTCATTAGCTCTATGAACTCCTTAAAAGCTGCATTACCAACAACCACTTAAGCTATTTATTTATTCAACAAATACCAATTTAAAATTTGTATCAAGAAATGAAAAATGTGGGCTTATTGCAAAAGATACATCCTAGATAGCTCACAATTCAGCTCTTGAACCTAACATTTCTCAAGAAATGAAAAATGTGGGTATATTGATGATCATACAAGCCTTTTTTTTTCTGTATTTTTAATAAACAGAAAGTTGTAAGTGTCTCACCGTAGTCAGAATCATGAGGACCAGGAGATGCTTCAGGGTGGTATTGAAGAGACATAAGTTGTTGTGCTGGGAAAGCAAGACCAGCACAACTTCCATCATTGAGATTGATATGAGTAACCTTGACTCCTTCCGGCAGTGTGGCAGGGTCAACAGCATAGTTGTGGTTCTGCCAATTTTATATACCAATTTATGATGACACAAGACCATGAATAAAACAACAAAATACTCAACATGCAAACACTTTTCTTGATAAAACCAAGAAAAAATGTCAAGTGACCATGACTTTGAGGCAAAAAACATAGGTCCAAAACAAATTCAGTTGGTCTCCCTCAGCACTGAGCATACTCTCCAATGGAATTTTAGGTATAATTATGGTGAAAATCAAAAAGAAATAGGAAGAAACAGATAACCATCCTTTAGTTCACATACCTGAGCACTAATTTCAACATGGCCAGTTTGAAGGTTACGAACAGGATGATTTCCTCCATGGTGACCAAATTTCATCTTGAATGTTTTACCTCCTAAAGCCTGGCCTAGCAATTGATGGCCCATGCAAATTCCAAAAACAGGCACCTTTCCAATTATATTCTTCACTGTTTCAACAGCGTAGGGAACAGCAGAAGGATCTCCAGGGCCATTGCTGAAAAGAACCCCATCTGGCTTCATCTTCAAAGTTTCTGATGCTGGCCATGTAGATGGCACAACAGTGATTTTGCAGCCATAAGATGCTAGGCGTCTAAGAATATTATGCTTGATTCCAAAATCATAAGCAACTACCTGCATTTTCATTCGTCAGAATTCAATATAAATTACCCAATAGTCCACAAAAGTGAGTACTAATAGCATACTGTGCATTACGTACATGGAAAGTCTCTCCGGGCACTTTACCCGAACTAAACTCCCATTGTTGCTTTGTTTTATCAGCCCATTCATGAGGACTTTTGCATGATACTCCACTTATAAGATCAACACCTGGAAAATGAAATAGCATCCATATAATTCCAATTTTAGAAACATGTACATAACTCAAACTCACATACTTACCAACAATGTCCCATGACTTAGACATCTGAAGCAATTGCTCATCTGTTTTGGTATTGTCCGTGCTCAAGACACCAATAAGACTGCCATCTTGCCGCAATCTGCGTGTGATTGCACGAGTATCAACATCATCTGTTGCATCACAAAGCAATATCACAATCAGAAACCATGACTTAAGTTATGCAGATTGCAGAGAACAACATTCTTTGCAGAACATCTTTTTTCACAAAAAAAATACTCACAGATTCCCATGATATTCCTTTCAGCTAAGTAATCACCCAGAGCCTTCGCACATCTCCAGTTAGAGGTACTGAATAAACAAACATTGCATAGAGAAAGAGAGAGTTAGTAAGTAAACCTCAGTCAATCATGAAACATTTCAAAGCACAAGAACAGAACCTGATGCTCAAGCTTCTAATTACAAGACCAGCAAGGAAACACTGCACCGATTCCTCATCATCTGGCAACAGCGAAGGAAAAGACAGTTTTCAAAAAGATTCCAAACACAACAATTCAGGAATCACTCAAATTATTAAAAGAAACAACCAACCAAAGTTAACGCCAGTATTCCCAATATGAGGATTTGTCATCAGCACAAACTGGCCAGCATAACTAGGATCTGTCAAAATTTCCTGATACCTGAGAATCGATCACATAACAAAGACAACCCCAATTTAGCTTCAAGCAAAGCCATAACAAAAAAAGACATCCCAAGATTCATAGTTTCCTGACCCTGTCAGTGATGTATTAAAAACAACTTCGCCAACTTGTGTCCCCGAAGCACCAAATGATTTCGCTCTCCAAATTGAACCATCTTCTAGCACCAGTCTAGCATCTGAGCTTTTCCAAGGCCTTTCTCCACTACCTATGTCACATGTAATACAACAGCATCAATTTATTTGAACCACGGATAGCAAATTAACAATACCCTCCAACACCTAAGGGAACTAGGGGCAAAAGAGAGAGTAATCTTCATGTCACGAAATGCGCTAAAAAAAATGGGTCCTTTAGAAAAGGAAGCGTTTTGAAGGTATTCAAGAAACCCATTGAGAGGTTACCCGAGGAGCATCTGACGGTAAAGACGGAAACTTTGGCGGCGGCGGCGCGTGGTGGATTGGAAGAGAAGCAGTTGGTGAGGTCATTGAAGGACAGAGCGAAAGACAGAGCTTTTGTCGCCATTGACAGTCACAGCAGCACCGTTACAGATATGTCTGTGAAACCACTCCTGTCGTAGTGAACAGCCTTCCGTCACCTAGGTTTTTATTTTGCAATTTTGTGACCTTCTTTTTCCCTTTTTTTTATTTTTTAATAATTATTTTTCCTGCATGCAACTAGTAACGCTACTTTAGTTGTTTTCCCTCAAAATTGATACTCTCCATTTGAAATTAATTTTATTTTAAAGTTTTCTTGCATAAATTAAGAAGGCTAATTAAGCCAATATATTCAAATACTTTCACTATTTCCCTTATTTTATATAAATATACTATCTAGTATTCTGAGATTATAATATTTATTAAGAATAAATCTTAATATTTCCTTAAAATTAAATATCGTTATATATATGAATATATATATATATATATATATATATATATATATATATATATATATATATATATATATATTATTAAGGCTATGTTTTATATATGTATTTACTTTTTTTTTTCACCAGCTACTAAATTTACAAATTTTATTACAGTTATTAGGAATGAACCATTTTTAGTGGTTATCTTTTTAACATTTCCCAATTTTTTATAGGAAATTCATGCATTTGTGAGTAATTAACTAGAAATATGAACATGAATAATATCTTATTTTTTAAATTGAATATAAAGAAATAAATATATATATATATATATATATATATATATATATATATATATATATATATATATATTTATTTTCTCTTTTTT
>Ga0209700_104761_pt1 | contig 23931 bp, 15 predicted proteins | sample SiratroredBW_FD_187528 | JGI IMG/M metagenome (GOLD analysis project Ga0209700, IMG submission 187528) | Root nodule microbial communities of legume samples collected from California, USA - Siratro red BW (SPAdes) (version 2) | ecosystem: Host-associated > Plants > Roots > Nodule | place: USA...
TATGTCAAATGTTTGTTAATTTTGAAATTCTAAGACTAAACTTTGCACATTTATTTCAGGTTTTTATAGATACAGAGCCATTGGCAAGGTCTGACATAGAAGAAGTTCAACAAGAATGGGCAAAGTTTTTTCTTAAAGTTAGAAGTACATCTTAGTATTAGAAGTTTTCTTAATGTATTACAAGATCATTTTAGTGTACATTGCTATGTATATTATTTGTAGGACTATTTCAGAATTAAATTATATGAACTGAAAATGAATTAAATCTGGTTGTGGAACTGTTTGCAGGTTGGGTAGTAGCTAATTTAATCTGTTTCTTTAAAACAAATACACACACAACGTCGGTTAAGGTCAAAAACGACGTAGTGAAGGACTCACCACGTCGTTTTTTACCATAACCGACGTGGTGTTTAATAATATTATTATATAGAGTTGCACCAATCCAACCGACGTGGGTTTTCTCTTCACCACGTCGTTTTTGGGACAAAACCGACGTGGTGCAACTCCTTAAAATAATAATATTATTAAACACCACGTCGGTTTTGTTTTTCTTAACCGATGTAGTGAGTTCAATCACTACGTTGGATATTAAACCGACGTATGATTCAACGTCTCCTAGGTCAACGTCGAGTCAAAAACCGACGAAAAAAGCCTCTTAGAACCAACAACGAAGACTATTTTTTTACTAATGATTGTTATGTAAAAGGATGTAAGTCAAAAATCAAACATGTTATGAGAAGGTATAGATATAAAGACAAGTTTACAATACACAACTAATGAATACATGATACATCTAAATTGTCTTCAACATGTTTTTAAACTAAACATAACTCTATAGTTTAAAACAAGCTTCCAAAGCATGATATGAGAAGTTAAGTTCATTTCTTTTAGGAAACAATTTTTTAAGGAAAAAAGTTGATATAATTCTATTTTACAAAGACTTCAAGTCTAACTTTTTTATAATATTCATTTATGTTGATGACATCATTTTGGTACTTCTAATGAATCACTTTAATGAAACACTTTGTGAGGAATTTTCTAAGATTATATGGAAATAGTTTGTGATAAACATGATGAGAGAGATGAAATTATTTTTAGAACCTCAAATAAAGTAGGTAAGATAGAGAATATCTTCATTAGTAAGTTTTTCTTTAATAATTCGTTTTGTTAATATATTTGAACTACATATGAAGGAATGTTTATTGTTAAATAAGTATCTTGATGAAATAAATTGAATTCTGATCTAGTTGAGAGATATGAAGTAAAGATAAAACATAAGGATATTAGAGTGATTCTAGTACGTCTTTCTTATTTAAAAATTTCATTATTTCTTTAAGCATAATTAAGAATAACATCACTTAGATAAGACAAATTCCTACCTTTATAAAAAAACTTCAATCTAAGATTATTAGTAGTAATGATGAAATTAGTCTATCTAGCTTTATGATAAAATCGAAACAACTTTAACATAATAAATAAAAGATACATTATGTTATCTAAGTGTTTCAGTACCCTATTGATACTATGTCAAAACTATTATCAAAATATTACAACAATATTAATAATTTTTAATGAAAACTAATGGTTAGATTAAAAGATGAAACTAATACTGAAAAAGAATTTAGTGATCAATATTAATGTAATTTTTTTTCTCATAATTTTAATTAAGCTTCTCAAAATTTTTTCTCTTTTATTTCCTACACAAGGTTTACATTTAGTAAAAAAAAATCTATGTTTACCGGTTCAAGTGAGCATCTTTTTACTGTTATGTTAATATTTGATATTCTTAATGGTTTATTTTTTAATGTACTCTTCATTATCTCTATCTCTAAATTGAGTTTAATATTTTTCAAATTATGAATAACTAAAAAATATCTTACATCTGAATTTAAATTGTTTATTAACTTTCTTTAACAAAATTATATATATATATATATATGAATTCAATTGGTGTCCACGGTCAATTTAAGACTTAACTGATCATAAATAGTCTTCAATATAACTTTTAAGATAATTATTATCATAATTAATAAATTTGTCATATATAATTGTTAATAAATTTATAACATTTTATTTACATTATTATATATTATTTCCTGTAAAGCTATTTATTTATTATAAGTTTTAATTACGCAATTTATATCCTAAAATACCAATAAGTCTTAATTACCCATATTTCTTATATATAAATTTAATAAAATCGATATACTATTTAGTTTACACATTTATTTTTAATTTTCTTATCTCTCAACTCAAATAGCATCTGACCATCCCACAAATTCTATAAATGCCAGTTACTCCCCTTTCTATATAAATAAACATCTACTTTTACATTGTTTAAAATTTGCTTAATATATTACAATTATTTGAAATCTTACAAAAATAAATAAAACATATAGTTATATAACTCCTTCCGCTGTAAAAAAATAAAAAATAAAAATCAAATACAACAAGGTAATCACGAAAAAGCATTCATATTCAAATTAAAACCCGCTAATAACTGTATTTGTTTCTTCGTTTTTCTTCAGCTGCACTTTCTCTCTATTCAGTTCAGTGCTCAGAGTAGAAGCTTAAGCTTTCTTTTACAAAACCAAATTCTAGGGTTAGGGTTTTCGTTTTCCTTTCAGTGCAGAGCCATGGAAGCCGCAGTGGTCGACGCCGGTTCCAGCCTCCTCAAAGCCGGTTTTGCAATTCCCGATCAAACTCCCGCCATGGTATGGGGTGAATTCTCACCGGAAAATACCTTTTCCCCTTTGCTTCTGTTTTCATTTCTCCACAAAAATTATAGAATTTGAGTTAATTCTGTGTCCTCCGCCAATGTGTGTTCCTAATTGTGGCTCTTTTGGTTCAGATAATTCCCACTCAAATGAAGCAAATGCTCGATGATGGGTCAGTGACCGATAACCCAACAGTCGAGGACGTTTCCGTCGATCCGGTTTGCCGAGGTTATGTGAGAAATTGGGATGCCATGGAGGATTTGCTGCATTATGTGTTGTATACTGGCCTTGGATGGGAAATTGGCAATGAAGGGCAGATACTGTTCACGGATCCACTTTGTACTCCGAAGGTTTGAGTTTAGAAGTTTATGCATTTAATTGTCATTAAAAAATGTTACTGTTTTAAAATGCCCCGTTTTGTTGACCCTATTTTCAGCTTGTTTGGGATTGTATACCGCATTGAGCACTTGCTAACTTCTTTTGGCCCTGTTTGGATGATTTTATTTTTGACACAGTTAGACATTAAAGCTTATGAAAACAATGGATTGCGGCAGCTGGTTGTGTGATAATTCTTTTGAATTTTATAGAATCGTGCAAACTCCATTCCTACAACAGCATTTCTTGAAGTGTTATTACTATTTTGCTTATTTTTAGGCCTGTCGTAGGTATGACGGTGCAGCTTATTTAACAAACTTAATTTCAACAAGTACCTACATATGCCTTTTTTATCCTAATAGGGTCTTAACTTTGTCTCTGGAGTATATGCTTGTTTGCTGATGTATTCCTCCGGTTGCCCTCATTGGTTTATAAAAGTCAATCATGTACTCTTTTGGAATTTTAGTGTCATCTTTTGTCTGTATATTTACGTTATTGTCTAGGAAAAAATTGCGTTTCCAGTTTATGATTTTTGTCAACTACATAATAAGCTTTCTATATGATGTAGCATCTGTTTGGATAAACTCCTCCAAAAACACTTCTCTAAGAGAAGAAAATTAGAAAAAAAATGAAACTAGTTTTTTCATAAGTTAAAATCAGTTTATGTATATAAGTTAATTTGTAGACATTCCCTTATATTGTGTAAAAGATGATTTTAGCTTATGTTTTCAAATATAATTACTCTATAATATATATAGTTTTCTTTTCTATTTCTGTACAGCAGTGGTACAGGTATTACTGTCACTGAAGCTGTACAGCTGTCTCTTCTAACCTCCTAAGTATCTCTGAATTATATATAGGTTAGGTTTGTTACAGGTTAGTTAGAGCTGTCTATATACTTGATTGTATTCAGTAAGTTTTGTTACAGATTCTTTAGCTATATATACTTGATTGCACTTGGGCTAAAAATTCATTTTATATGAATTTCAAATCTCATTCATTTTCTCTCTCAACCTTATATTATTCATAAAATAATTTTAACATATAGAGAAGTTTTTTTTCTTCTCCCAAAAGTGTTGATGGAAAAGTTTATCCAAATATGCTCGAAAGCCATTATACTTTCCTTTAAATCAAAATTGAGGGTTACAAGTTTGTAGTACACTTTAATTTAACTTATCTTCAATGTTTTCTTTAACAGTTGTATATATTATACTTTAATAGATGTATATATTATTGTTTTCCAGGCTAACAAGGAACAGTTAGTGCAACTAATGTTTGAAACATTCAACATATCAGGGTTTTATGCTTCTGAACAAGCAGTGCTGTCACTATATGCTGTAGGACGTATCTCTGGATGCACAGTTGACATTGGTCATGGAAAAATAGGTATCCATATCTGAATGAATGGGAATTCAAGTTTTCTTTGAATTGTATAGATAAAAATTATAAACAAAGATGGTTTATTTGATTTTCTTGCTGTACAAGTTGTCTGATTTGAATGTGGGTCTATATGTTATCTCTATTGCATATTCATGTGATATTTGCGCCCCAACAGCTCTATGGCGGGTGACTAGAAACCTGTTGTAGTCAAATTTCTGTATTGCAACACAGTAAAGATAAAAATAATTTGTCTGTCAGCTCTTGAAAGCGTCAAAAGGATGACTTAGAAATTGAACTATTGCCTGCAATTGCATATTCATTTTACCCTGCCTATTCGACGTGCCATCTAAGAGCATGAATAGAAAGCTGAGTGTTTCTCTTTCAAAATCTGAGCTTACTAATTGTCCACAACTTGATCTTTTTTGGCTTGCCTGATCAGATATTGCACCAGTGATTGAGGGTGCTGTTAACCACATTGCCTCAAGAAGATTTGAGTTTGGAGGTATTGATCTAACTAATTTCCTTGCTCAAGAACTTGGCAAATCCAATCCGCGAGTGAATATCAGCATCTCTGATGTTGAAAAAATAAAACAGCTATACTCATGCTGCGCTGAAGATGAATTAGCTTATCAGCAGACTCAAGATTCTTGCCCTGTGGAGACACATACCCTTCCTGACGGGCAGGCATGTCTCTTTGTTCCTCCATCTGATAGTTATTACTTAATGTTTTTTCATTTACTTATTCCTGTTTCTGATATATTTCATCAGTTCTTCAATCAAGTTTGTTTTACTTTAGATCTGACCATCTTAGTATGAAAGGAAAGCAAACAAAATTGAAAGGTGGGTTGAAGAATTGTTTGTGTTAGGACTTAAGCATAAGAGGAGAGTCCAACCTAAAAGACTAGTTCATTAGGCGGGAGACTACTTAAGAAGAAGATATGTTTTCTGAAATATTCAATTGAATGCAATTTGGTTAGCTGATATACCAGAATAAGGAGTCGAGCCTCAATAAGTATTATTGAATGAGAAACAAAGAACACAAGTCATATACAAATCAATAATCTGAGCAACAGCTCCTCAGAAGAAATTCACAGGAACACCACCTCTAATTTACTACCCTATGTCCTGCCTATTTTTGTCTAGAATAATCTCTTCAAATGGCAGGTTTTTCATTTTGCTGACCTACAAAAAAACTCTCTCCAAGTCCATGGTGCCAGATACAGTGTTTTTTTGGTTCATTTTAGCAGTATGTTTTCTTTCTGGTTTATTTTTCTCACCTATACTACCTGTGACTGCCATGTTAGTATAATTCTCTACCTTTAGCGTGTACTCTCTCATTCTTACATTGGATCTTCGATATTTTGACTTGTTCAAACCCTGATTTTTGAATTTGTATAGGTCATTACAATTGGAAGAGAAAGATATACCATTGGTGAAGCTTTATTCCAGCCATGTCTACTGGGTTTAGAGGCTCATGGTATTGTTGACCAGCTTGTTCGTACTATTTCAAATGTGTCATCTGATAATCATCGCCAACTTCTTGAAAACACTGTGGTTTGTGGTGGCACTTCTTCTATGACTGGTAAACAATTATTTCATTAGCTCTGCTGAATCTAGTATACAAGATCCTATGTCTACTTTTTCATTAATGAGTACAACAGAACTAATCACGGGTCTTGCTTCTCTGTATATTCACTTGAATAACAAATTTTTTCTGTTCACTCTCTCTCTCTCTCTGTAGTTCTAACATTTGCTAACTGGTATAACAGGAAAAAGTATGCAATAGTTCTTCAACTACAGTAATAGAAGTAGAGAATAATAGAGGTAACAGAAAATAAATGATAAATCTCAGTGAGCTAGATGCTACACTTCCCAAGGCCTAAACCTTTCCCTTCACAATTTGAATTCCCCACCTTCAATTATATTTACAGCTCTCCCTGAAAGAAAAGTGAGATTTTATTGCATAATAAGATAAATGAACAAAGATTAGTCGAGCAATCTTTTCACTTAGGGTCTCCCCTCCAAGGATTTTTCCTGCATAAAGTGCTAATGCTCAATTTAAGAATGATACAAACTAGAATAATCCTTTCTCTGTACATCCTCCTATGCTTCAGCCCATTAACTCCCTAACTAACTAAACAATGTTTGTACCCCTTCTAAAATCAACCTTGTCCTTAAGGATGGAATATGAAAACTAGAAATACTGGCATATCAAGACATATTCTTGTAGAGACTCTAGAAAACAACACTCCGCAAAAAAATGCGAAGATCCTGTTGGATATAATAAATGTTTCCTCCAATAGCTGGAAGGCAACTGCACACTTTTGATTGAACACTAATGAGAAATTGAAGCATTTTACTTGTTTAATTAACTTTTACATATTCTTCAAATAAATGATACATCTTATTCCTTAAATCATTAATCTTCTCTTCTCTTCACAATTACAAGGATCAATCTTATTATAACAAAACCGAACTGCCCCAAAATAGCTCTTATAGTAAGAATTTCTCAGTAATCATACCCATACTTGATAAATTTGTCCATCATTTTCAAAGTCATCTCTTTAATCAATGGTTCACACTCTTGACAAATTCACACAACAAACCTTCAATCTTCCAAACTTGCAAAAAGTAGCAATTAGATGTTGGAGATCAAATTAATCATCACATACGTTAGGAATCTAAGTGAGTTGGGGTTCTACATTGAGTAGGAATAAGCAAGAAGATGAACAATATATAAGAAAGAAAATCCACATCTTATCTAACATCTAGTCGCTACTTTATGCAACTTTGGAAGATTAAATGTTTATTGAGTGAATTTGTTGATAGTGATGACCTATTGATTAAAGACATGACTTTGAAAATGGTGGACAAGTTTACCAAGTATTATTATGATTTGTAGGAGCTATTCTTGACCCTCAAATGAAGTTTAGAGTGGTTTGGTTTTGTTATAAGGTTGATCCTTCTACTTGTGAAGAGAAGATTAATGACCCAAGGAAAAAAAAATGTATGATTTGTTTGAAAAATATGTAGGAGTAAATTCAACTGCTTAATCAAACTAACATGTTTTAAATAATTTACCATGAAAGTGGAAATGAAGAAGAAAAAAACTTTTATCATTGATAAACAACTAACATACCTTTGCCGTACAGTATAAATGGAAGAGAAAATTAGGGAACTTGTTTTATGAGAAACCAAAAAAACTTATTGTATTTCTTGCTTATTGTACAAAAACAAATACTTAAAAAAAAAAAAAAAAAAAAAAAAAAAATAAAAAAAAAAAAAAAAAAAAAAAAGAGGTGGTACCATGCTACTAGCTGGTGGAGGTGGGTGAGTGCTTTTTGGACACTCCTAAGGAGTGAATTTCATTTTGAAATATTTCGATGGAGGAATGCAATTTTCCCTTATTATAATGTTATATTATGGTTATATATACTACAAGAAATAATATGGAAAAAATAATGAAATGTAACTATCAAAATATAAAAAGTATTGTTCCTTTCATCATACGAAATGAACATAATATAGCACAAAGAGTATTATAATGAAGTTTATTTTGATTATAATTTTAATCTCTCAAAGTTATGAGAAGTTTGTTGTTGCTTTTTCGAAATTTAAAATTGATATTTTTAATTCGTATAAAAAAACTTGTTTTTAGTCTTTTTCAGGCGTTTTCTACCAAAAAGTCATTAAGAGGAAGATAAACATGCAGTAGGTTATCATGTAAACAACTTATACTTTGTTAATTATATAAGTGAAACACTTAGCGATATTCAAGGCAAAAAGGACTAAAACAAGCTTCTTCCAAATTATTGGAGTTAAAAGGATCAATTCTAAATTTGGGAACTAAAAATAAACTTATCACAAATTTGAGACTAAAAGCATATTTATACATAAAATTTATTTTGTTCTTTCCCATACTGATGTGTTTGAAACGATGAACAATACAATTTCTCGTATTGTGCATTCATCACCAAATAGTAGACAGAACAAAAACTTATCTTGTAACTGACTTTTCTTGTGCTGTTCTGTATGTGTTGTTCCCTGATGTGCATAAAATGCTGTTTCTATTGCATTGTTCAATAACTTCTTTGCATGTAGTTGCGTATGGGATTTAGGTTTTCTCTGATTAACAAGGAAATCAATGTCGTGTTAGACATCAATTTGTTCAGCATGTTCATGACAAGAGGAGTGTTATCTCAGTAATCTGATCGCTTTTTATGAGAAAGCTAACTGCCAATGTTGCTTCTTACTGTAGGTTTTGAGGAAAGATTTCAGAAGGAATCTAGCCTAAGTTCATCTGCTATTCGACCTACCCTTGTAAAGGTAATTCCTTTGTCAAGTAAATAATCTGACAAGCACGTCTCATTAACATCATATTTATGTTAACTTGAGTATTTAACCATTGAAATAATTGTTTAATTTTTGTGGCCCTATTTCTTGAAATCTGGTGCGTTATGGGATCCATTTGTTGCTATCCATGGTTTTCATTCCATCCCTTTGCAATTCACATGGTTAGACCAGAATAAGCAGTTAATAAATAGTTGCCGGCTAATCTTTATAATAGTTCATTGTTATCCTATACATTTGTCCATAAACTTTTATCGTTATTCATGTTCTAATTTATGTTTCCTCTGACGGGTAATCTCTGGCATATTGCAGCCTCCAGAATACATGCCAGAAAATTTAACCGTATATTCTGCATGGGTGGGAGGTGCCATACTTGCCAAAGTAGTTTTTCCTCAAAATCAACATGTAACTAAGGCAGACTATGATGAAACCGGGCCTTCCATTGTTCACAGGAAATGCTTTTGATGGGATTCAACTGCACAATCTTCGCAAACAGCCACTTCCTTTACACTTGTATTAGCACATGTGGATAGGCCCTCATTTGACTTCAGATAATTCTAGACATGCAAAATGTGTAGGTTCTCGCCAGATTTTAAAAATTGTAGTGGATATTCATTAACTAAATGCAATCATATTTCCGTGTTTAAGTGTCTGGGCACCACAGATAGATGACTTCAGTAAAACCTTGCTCTGCCAAAATCATGTAAGCAAACCTGCAACATATTTAGTTCTACTAGCACAGATTTACTGCACCTCTCATATGACTAATTATTACTTACTCCTTAGATTTGCTTGTAATGTTCTTTCGTTGATACAATTTTTAAAGTTATGGGAAAGTTAATAACACATCTTAAAATATATAACAATGAAATAATAAAATTAAAAACCTGTACAGGTATAAAAAGCAGTGAGTATGCAAGAGTAAAAAATAATTGTATCTCAACTTTACCAATGGGGACAGCCAATAAAATTAGAACTATAGTCGTAGTAAGTTTAGTGTAGCTATGTATTTAACACTACTAGTACTCTGAAACGGCAGCTAGATTCTATTTCTTTGGCATGAAACCTATGCCCTCCAACATGCATCTATAGGCTGATTCCATTTAGACGACGAATATTCGGTCAATGGGCTATATGGCTATGCCCACGGTAAAATACTAATGTGTAATGTTCATCCTCTTCAATGCCAATAATTCACGTTCTTTTCCAGATTCATGCCTTCTGGACAGTAAAAGAATATATATTATATATATATATATAATATGTGAGAGAAAGAGTACCAAGTGAGCAAAATCGCATAATTCAAATGGATGATTATGATCTAAACTAATTGACTTATTTTTTTACTATGATAGTTGAACGGCAATACAAATAATGAGTTGGAAGGCTGATTTTCCAAATTACAAATTGTGAGATTTATCAACCCTAAACTCTAAACATAACAAATATAAACTAACAGGCATGTTGAAGCATATATTCAGTAGATGTACGAGTTATGTTAAAGTTTGTTGTTATAGTAGAATAACATTAAAAATTATCATTAAGATTTCATGATTAAGTTATTAGATATTTTTTTTTATTAACGATCACATGCTAGCATTCCAATAAGGTTTCAGATTTTAATATTCAACAATTATACCACATGAAAAGTTGTTAGATAAAGAAAATAGATCATATACAAAAACAGGGGACTAAATTAAACTGATACTAAAAATAAACAATCATGATGGAAATAAGGGAGTTGATAGAACAAAAAAAAAAATATAAATTAATAGTAAGAGGAATGACATTAAACCAGCTAAAATCCAATCTATTATTAATCTCAAGATTCATAAGACTTTTAACATGATAATTCATTTCTAATTAATGTGAGAGACCTTAAGGTATATATCATAATAATTTTTAATTTTATCGATCTTTCTCTAATAAGAACTCAAGGTACAATTTGAGGTGAGAAAAAAGCTTCACGAATCTAGGTAGAGTCATTTCAAATCATGCTCCCGAGATCTTAAGAACTAAAATAACAATCATAAGTTCAGTATAAAAGGATTTCTAAACATACACAATCAATATAATCACCTCGACTTTTTCTAAAAAAATACCACAAACAACATGACCAACATGACTTACATCCTCTAGCAATCCTAACAATGTTGATTTTTTAACCTAATCAAACATTAGACATATGTATTAATCTAGTTTAATTTTAAGGTGTTGTATGGATATCAATAAACATCAAAATGGTACAATAAATAGTGTGATTATTAATATTTTTATCAAAAAAATACTTGATAATTTAATGTGTCATTGAATAATATGTATGGTCGTTTTAAAATTTAAACTTTGTTAAAATCTTTTATAATTTTTCATTCTCTACAACATTTAAATAATATATATAATAATTGTTATACAAATTTTCTGGAACCAAATGACTATGTGTGACCTTAAGAAGTTGCATAATATGATAAGGAGATAATAAAATCATATTTAGAAAAACTTGGTGAAGCTAACACTATAATTTAATAATAATGTTGCACAAGAAAAGATATACAAAATACATCCCTCATATTACTTGCATAGTGAAAAGATAAAATATACACTAATACATAAAATATATACTAATACCTTTGAATAGAATACCCTTTTCCGAAAGAATTCGTGATAACTCCATACATTAAGAGTTTTAGTGCGTAAAATGTTCAACAAAACCTCTCCTCCCTCGAATTATGAGAATTATGAAAGAAACCCACACTCTCTAGCTTAAAATGCCAAAATATTCAAAGTTTAATTAAATATATCAAGCAACTAAGTGGGGATTAAGTTATATTACAAGAAAAAAAAACTATTTAAACACTAATTTTTAACTATCAAATAAAATAGTTATTAATTATTACCAAAATAACCACCAAATTAGATTTTGGCTGCTAAATAACTATAAAATAAAAAGTAATAATTGAATTTAGTGATCAATTAAGTCAAGATAATTAGTATACAATATTATCTATTGAAATTAGTGGTTAAAATCTTGATAGTTAATGTTAGATATCAATTATCTTGACTTAATTGGTTACTAAATTCAATCATTACTTTTATTTTATAATTATTTAGCAACCAAAACTTAATTTAATAATTATTTTGGTCATAATTAACAACCATTTTAGTTGATAGCTACAAATTTTGTGTTTAAATAGCTTTTATCTGTTATGCATGTTTATTAGATATTTACATTTAAAGATTACAACATATTTTACTATACTTTATAATAGATCTTTTTATGATAAAAGGACGTCAACCACTTGAATCCTATTGAATGGCACGATTTGATATTTTATGTGAGTTTTATGGTTAACTCAACTCTTATTTCTCAGTTTCTTATTAATTAGATATTTGTCTAAGGATGTCTATGACTAAACAAGTAACTTTTGAGTTATAGTGATCTTTGGTAGAGAATGGGTCAGTATAACACTTGATGGAATTGTGAATCACATGGACATAAATAATGAAGTACTATAGGTGTTGAGCATTTTTATATTAGAGTAGCATTATTAAGCTATGCATGCTGCCTCTCTTATAATATTATTTTACGTGGACTAGTCTTAGGCATGCAGCAGGCTCTGTTCGAGCACTTCCTTCAAAGTTCCTAAAATATCATTCTTTTCTTAACTTCAACATTATTTATTTCTTCAACTTTTCACTATTAATGCCTCCTTTAATTTTTGTTCACCAAAAGTTCAACTGATTATTCTGCAGAAATTGATGATCCATGTCGTGTCTATCTTTTAGAACTGAATTCGTTCCAAGTCTTAGTTTTCATCATTTTTTCTTAACTCGTAATCTTAATGAGATGAGTTAAGATAGTGATAAACATATCTTGTTTGATAAAACTTTTTTTATATATAAAATCATAAATCTTTGATAGCTTACATACATTAATTAGAAGGGAATATAGAACTTAATTGACACTTGAAAGAGATTTAAGATTACGAGATTATACAATTGATTTGACAAATATCAACGCAAATAAAATATATTTACAAATTTTCTTTATCAGCATTTGCAAAAATATAATACATGGACATGCAAAAATATTTATCACTTGATTTTTGAATCATAAAAATCTCAATTTGGAGTCCAAAAGTTGCATATTAATATTAGTTAATTTTTTTATATAAATTTCTTTATATTATTATTATTAGTGGTCGTATCACTATATTGTAAGTGTTTAGATGAAATAAATAATATATATTGTATAAGACTTTGTCAAAACAAACTATAAAACTTAATTAATTTCTACAAAACTATTTTATTTTTTAAAATTTAATTTTTATGAAAAAATTAAATAGAAAATAAAAAAAAAATGGGAATGGAACAACGTACATGCATGCATAGAGGTATTTGATGTGACATCACTTACATCATTCATTTATGTAAACAATTTTATTTTTTTAATAAATTATTTTTTATTTTACCTACAGCCTCGTGTAAAAGTTGTATAATCACAATCCTCATATATTTATAGCGCCAACTAATTTTCACATATACATAATTACGATTTTTAATTTATAACAAATTTAAGATTAATACTCATTACTTCCTCTGATCTTTTTTAAATATAGATTATTTGGAAGAAAAAAATACAAGTATTTTATTGACTTTAGTAAATATTTATAATATTTTTTATTTTACTTTTACTTTTTTATCTTTACAAATCACAATAATGAAGAGTAAATATATAAGTGAAAGAAAAGCATAATATTATCTTATATTTTGAAAATAATAGTTAAATACAAATAAATATCTTTAAAGAGTACACACTTAAAATGAATGAGGAAGTACCTCCCATTTACAATTACCCCAATTTAAGGTCATTGCATATACGTATTAAAATCAATATAAATATCATATTTGAAATAAATTTATTAAAATATTTTCACTTTTTTTTCCTGAATACATCACTCTAAATAAAAAATAAGAGAAAATAATTGATATGAGAACATTAAAAAAAAAAATTCTTCGTGAAAAGATTAACTATTAACAAGAATAGCTAAAGCTGCTTATTTTGATATTTTTTTTAACCTATCGTAAAAATTGATGAGAATTACAATAATTTCAAAAGAAGCTATAATTTCTGGAACAAATTCATTCACTTTAAATAACTGCATTGATTGAATTAAGTGTTTTTTTTTCAATTAATTGAAAAAAAGTCCACATAAAATGTCTTAAAATAATTATAAATATATTTTTCTACACCAGTATATTTCTAAAAAAATGGTTCCACAAACATACCAGCTTTTCTATCCTTTACAATAGGAGAGATAATTATAGTGGATGAGATTTAGTATGATTCAAAATTGATGATGATGATGATGTGAAACATATTCATGTTTGATGCTGAACAAAGGGTACCTGAGAGGTGGGATCTGAGTCTTTTTCATCTCATAAAAATGGAACTAAACTGAATTATGTGTACAATTTTATTTTTAACAATGATGGATGATGAAGATTTAGGATCCTAAGGATTCCCCACTTTCATAATTGGTCCACTCTTCCAACTTTATTTCCCAACATATTCCTGTCACAAACAAAAATAAATCAACATCACAAATCATTTCTCTCTTCTTTATTATCTTCATTCACTCTAATAATGCACAAAGCACAATAAGTTCTTTATCCAATACATTTCACAATTTTGTATCTCTTCTTCAATGAAAGAAATTTCTACTAAGAAAACAAACTATGCTACCCTACTTCTATCATTAAATGATTAATTTATTTTGCATATTACCTCCATTTTGTTGATGAGTTCTTCTGCTGTGTCTCCTATGAGCATAATATGCCTTGCAGACTTGTCAATGAAACCATCTTCCACTCCCTTATCAAATAGCTTCAACAAGCTATTGAAATATCCTTCCACATTCAACAACCCCACCTGTTTATACAAATCAAAACTAGTAACAATACAACAATATACATGTGCAAAATTATATTATTCATGCATATCTACCAACAATTTATTCTAGAGGTATTTATAATAATTTGATGTCTTTTAAATTTAAAGATCTAATTAAAATTCTTAAAAAAAATCTAGGATACTGATATATCAAATATTTCTTTTACTGCAAAAAGAGTTTTTATATGTTTTCTGATTTAAAACACTTTGATGGCATGTTATAATTCATCTTATTGAAGGAACAAATGAGTACAATAATCATACTGGTTTGTCATGTATTCCTAGTTGAGACCAGGCTATGACTTCTAGCAGCTCTTCCATGGTTCCATAGCCTCCTGAAAAGTTCACCTTTGATTATGTTTAAAATGCTAAACATATCACACTGCAATTTTACAGCTTTAACATACCAGGAAGTGCTATGAATGCATCAGCATGTTCAAACATAGTTGACTTCCTTTCATGCATGTCTGCAACTGTTTTCACTTCTCCAAAGGTCTCTCCAGACACCTGAAAGTGTGATTTGGCTAGATTTAGCCTCTGCTGTGGAAGAATTCAGATTCAAAGATGCACATATGATCATAAAATTGAAGATAAAATGGTACCTCACGAGGCAAAAGAGTTTCTGGAATCACTCTAACAAATACAACAAAAACGGTTTAAAGTCTATATGTGAATTAATAAACGAAACTATATAGTAATAATATTAGCATCTAATATAATATATTTACTAAGAAAAAAAATATATACCCAAGAACATGGCAGCCTCCATTTAGCACAGTCTGAGAGATCAAACCCATTAGTCCTAAGCTTCCACCTCCATAAACCAGATCAATTTTCCTTTCAACCTTTGATCAACACAATTCAAAAAACAAGTAAACAACAGCATGCAAAACTCATGAAAGTAGATTAATTGCACAAAAGGGTAGCAACCAAATATTCTTTGATGAATTGGTATGCATAAATAGTATAGAAAAAATACCATGAATTTGCCAAGCTCAAGAGCTGCATCACTGAATGCAGATTTGTATCCAACCCTACTACCACAGAAAACACATATTCTTTTGAACCTGCTTTGTTGTTGCACATTTTCTGCAGATACCTTTCCCTCTCCTTCCATTCTTACAATGCAATCATACAACAAAAGTACAATACAAGTGTTTAAGTGTGTGTTAAAGAGAGAAACCAAAGACCAAAAGAACACACACCCTTGTTCAAAAACGTAACAGTTTTATCTGCTAGAGAAGAAAGAACTTGGAATTGCAACTATCACCATCTTTCTACATATATATAAAGGAATTAATTCTTTTGTACTTCAGAGGATGAAAAGTATAAAGCCTGTGAGTTATTCCATCTCAGCTTGGTGGGGCATGCATTAGGTTTGATTGAAGATTGTTGTTGACACATTGAAATGTTTATACGATGTGGAAAGGTACACGGGAGATTTGAAAGATCAATGAGAGTTCTAAAAGATAGGTAATTAAAAATAAGACATACCTACTTATAATACAAAATTTAAAAGGTTTGAATGGTGATCACTTATAATATTTTTATTAGAGGTATTTTTTTTATGTATATAATGAAAATAAGTGACTGGTTATATATATAGTACTTTCGCAATGTAAAAGTTCGTGTTACAAAAAAAAATGTTAACCTACAGTTGGAGCCACTTTGCATGGTTGTGATACAAACTGAGATCGATAAAGAAACCATCGTGGTATTGAAAATTACTAGATTAGGACCCTGCTTGTTAATTAACATAGGAAGAGAGGGGAAAAAAATGAAGGAAGAAAGTGAAAATAATCAAACTTGGTTGCTTGGAAAGTAATATATATATATATATATATATATATATAATTAGATTCAATCTTTCTTTCCTTTTTAATGAAAAACATAAGAAAAACGGTGGAACCTCGTTAAAACCTTGAACAATTATGACAATTTATAATTTTTTAGTTTTAATATTTTATTTTTCAGTCTCCTAAATTTGTGGTACTTTTTCTTTTTGTTCTCTACTTAAAAGTTTTTATTTTTTAATCTTTCAATTTTGAGAAATGTTATTTTTAGTACATGGAATTAAATAATGTGAGTGATTGACAAACGGTGATTTATTCAGTCTTTTACACGTCTATTTAGTTTAGAAAGGTGATATTTTAAGAGTTTATTAAAAAACATTTTAATTTTCATTTGTTGTAAGAACCAAAAGAGTGATTACAATCACTCATTATATGTATATCTGACCTTATTTCTCTTTTCAATAGTGTTGGTTTACTAACAACTCATATTGTTCCTCATTCCATTCTAATTGGTACCCTGATTTTGGGACTTCTTTTGCGAGGTATACTAGGACATCATATTATGATAATGTAATATTTTTTTTTTCTGATAAAAAAAATAATTTCTTTTCGTTATGACAAAAGTTCACATAATCATTTTATTTTTAACTTGAATTGTTTACAATAATATCCTTGAACTTGTTTATACTGACTTATGGAGTCCTTCTCTTATATTATTCATACAAATTTCTGGTCAATTTAAATATTTTCCATTAACATTAAAACAAGTTTGGATAATAGGTATAACTACAAGTTTTTCCATTCCTAAGCATACGGTTAGTGTAGTAATTTATATGATGAAAAATTTAAAATTGATCTTATTGTGTTCAAAAGTTCGTTAAACTAGTTTCAAAGTAGATATGTTGTAAGAAAAAAGGAATTGAAGCATTTTATAATAATTTCTCCAATATTTATACACCTTTTATACATTTTAATTTTTAATAACATATCTTTGCTAATAACAGTAAAACTAGTCTATTTTAGTAGGCTGAAAAAAAGTGACAGGAAAAAAAGATACAATTATAAATTATTAAATATATTAAATCAGTTAATTTTAATAATAATAATTATATTGAAAGTCATATTAATATGTTTTATTGATTTATGGTGTTTCATACTGACAATGTATAAAATCTAAACTTTTTCAATTTTCATTGAAAAATTGCATATTTATGTGTTGTTATAAAACGACAAACATGAGACAAGTTTGATAGGAGCAAGAGAGACAGTGAGAATGTAAGGTTTAAGGAGGTCATTGATATTTAAAAGTCTACACAATCATGATAATATTTGAAGTATCATCATAAATTTCACTTTTAAAAGTATTTAGCAGTCCTTGATCATATAAAAAATTTCCACTTTTACCAAACAAAATTCATGATTGAATCTCCCTTATGCTAGACAGAATCCTATTAAATTAATAATATATTCTCATGCAGCACCAAAAATAAAATATTGTCATGATATATAAATTAAAGGTTCAAAATTAGGTGAAAGGTTCTTGGTTTAGGAAATTAGTTGTGGAAGATTGTCTCAAAATCCTTTGTTTTTATATTAACATTTTTTTTGTCACATTTTCTAGTGTAAGAATTTCAATTTACCACTATCAGAAATGATGATTAGGAAGTCACTATCCTCACAAAAGATGTGGTGATTTTGTAATTTTGATGATTCTTTTTACTAACAGTTCATAGTATGCAATTATTAAAAGTCATTTACAAAAGAATCTGATTAATTATTTCGTTGTGAAATCTTTTCTTTCAAGACTGTGATTAAAGTGATGAAATGTAACATTACTTGTGCCAAATACTTGATTAATATCAAGACTTTGTTACATATGGACAATATCTAAGAAAATTACTACTGCATTTTGAGCTTGGAATTTGTGTCTGTTATGTGCCAACTTTTCTACACCATTTTGCTTCTTTCTTCTAATATTAACAGCCAAGCAAACATCAGAACTAAAAGCAACAGAAAAAAATGTCTAAAAGTCATTGAAACCAAGTGCTAAATTTTATTGAGCCAATGATTACTTTAGGACTTACATGTAAATGTCTTTGCTTCTAATATATGCATTTACAATTCTGATAACTATATATACCCTTCTAATCTCATCAATTAGCATGAAGGAAAAAACTCTCCCCTTTTAACATATCTAACATTTTGACATGTAGCAATGGTTTTAGAGTCACCATGGTCCTGTGGTGTTAAGATCACATCTTGCAAGTATATTCCTTTGCATGGGAAAGTTTTGCTGCAGTCAAATTTGACTGCCACTTCTGAAGCACTTGTTCCTCTAACGTTTTGGTACACAATGTTACTCAATTGCACTGCTGAGACCTGAAATTTCACCAAAATGGTTGTGATTATGAAATCTTATGCAATATTAATACAACCAGTTTCTCTCTTTGGTGATTGAGAGCTTAAGAAAAAAACTCACCTTCTCTTGACATGGCTTGTCCTGGTCACAGTAGTTTTGATCAACAATTATGGGATTTGTCACATTTCGCATTGCTATGTTCACAAATTTGATGTTTTTTGCATATCCAGAACCTCCCTGTTGTGATAAGATATCATGGATTAAACACCTCTCATAATCTTAGTTAAAAGAAAAACCTTTTTAATTGTGACTAATTAGCATAAAGAATTTCCAAAAGTAATTGTCATGAGATTCCACAAAACACAAATGAAAATTTGAGAATTTATGTATTATCTCGTGTATGTTTGAGAAACTTTTATAATACAGTTGGAGCATTATTAAAGTACTTCTATTTATTTATATTTTTTGCTGTTAAAAAAAATAAATAAATAAAAAGTTGGTTGAAATTAGTTAAGAGGAAGGATAAAAAAGTTGAACTCCGCAGTTTAAAAAAAAAAATAATAATAATAATATTTTGACTTGTGAGAAGATGGTTAAGAATAGGTTGACTGTGTGTAAACTTGCCAAACATGGTTAGTTGAAACATTTGATGTCAACTTTGGGTCAGTTAGAACTTAGAAGTGATAACCAACCAAAAACAACTTGGAACAAAACATGCCAGCTCAAAATTAAGCTAAACAAAGTGGGAATTTGACCTTGGGTGCACTATTGCCCCTATGCACCAATCAAGATACAATTGGTCAACTTCATAAAGTAATAGTCTTATTGTGCCTAAAATTTGGCAATTTCTGTTCTCAATTGTCATGATTTGCCAATTTTTCTTATAGACCTTCTTTGAACTTTGTAAAAATCCAAAATTAATTTAACTGGGTAAGTTCATTTGCACCTTTTAGAAGCAAAGTCAAAAACTTTTATACCTGCCAAGTCTTTATTCTAACTCCATTGGTGGTTCCTGTTATGGTGGCTCTGTTCACGAACACATTGGACACTTGAGCTTCTGAGTCATCAGCCCCTAAGCTTCCAATGCTGCAACATAATAATACAACATCAACTTTTCTAACCAATCAATGAAAATTGAAAAAGTTTAGATTTTATACATTGTCAGTATGAAACACCATAAATCAATAAAACATATTAATATGACTTTCAATATAATTATTATTATTAAAATTAACTGATTTAATATATTTAATAATTTATAATTGTATCTTTTTTTCCTGTCACTTTTTTTCAGCCTACTAAAATAGACTAGTTTTACTGTTATTAGCAAAGATATGTTATTAAAATTCAAATGTATAAAAGGTGAATAAATATTGGAGAAATTATTATAAAATGCTTCAATTCCTTTTTTTTTTTTTTTTTTCTTACAGCATATCTATTTGAAACTAGTTTAACGAATTTTTTAACACAATAAGATAATTTTTCATCATATAAATTACTACACTAACCGTATGATTAGGAATGGAAAAACTTGTAGTTATATATATTATCCAAACTTTTTATTTTAATGTTGATGGAAAATATTTAAATTGACCAGAAATTTGTATGAATAATATACAACTACGTATATTCACCCTCATCTCATCTCATCCTGATACCATATCGTTTTAAATTCCTAAATTACTATTCATTTATTTTTACTTATTTTAATATTTATCCTATTAAAAAGAATAAAAATGTGTGTTTTTTTAGTTGAATTCTTTCATAATATTATTTTTTTTAACCACTATTTGAATGTATATACTATTTATTAAGATTGACCAGCACATGATTGTTCTATAATTACAAACCTGATTCCATGTCCTGGTCCACATCTAACATCTGTGACTCGAACATTCTGGGACCCACTCACTATAGAAATGCAGTCATCACCTTCAATAAAACAGTGACAAAAGCAAATTAGAAAATTTAAAATTGTTTATTTTGTTTTCTAATTTTGTGTTGATTTTGGTTTTCACCTGTCCCAATGGAACTATTGCTTATGATCATATTTTCTGTGTCTGTGACGTGAATTCCATCAGTGTTGGGGCTGTCCCCTGGTGCTCTCACGATCAAATTCGAAGCCGTGACATTGTTACACTTTTGAAATCTTATATGCATTTGTTGTGCATTTTTGAACCTCAGATTTCTCACTCTCAAGTTGTTGCATCCGTAGAATGTCACAGCCTGTGCAACAAATTTTCAACAAAATTTAAGGAAAAAATTTAGTATAGAAACAGAGCAATGTGCATCAACGTGTAAAGTTGTTGCAGGTAAAATGAAACATCATGTGACAGAAGAACATGAACTTACAGTGGGAGCAGCTTTGCATGGCTGTGGAACAAAAGGAGACAAAATAAAATCATGTTAATCACAAGAAATGTGACTCAATTAACATCATGCAGATATGCACAATTCTTTGATTTATAATATAATGTAAAAATTTAACAAATGTGACTCATTTAATTAACATTACCCTGAATTTATAGGAACAATCTTAGTTTGATTCTGGTATAATATATCAGTTTTAATCAGTTTTGCAGAATATAATGAACACTCAAAAGATGGAAGCTTGTGGAATAGTGAAAAGAAGAATGTGAATGGTTCAAGAGTTTTGAGTCAATTATAGTGAAATTGGAAAACTTACAAGGTTTTCATTGGTTTTGCAAGAGTTCTCCCACCATTTTCTCCCATTGCCATTGATAATGCCACCACCATCAACTCTGAGATTGGTGAGATTATGAAACATGATCCAGAATACTCTTTCTTTTCCATATGCTGATATTTTAGGCCATGCTTTGAATGTTCCATAGACCTAATCAACATGATGAAGCAAATTGTGAGGAAAGTGAAATCGCCTAATCTCTAACTAATAATTGGTTGAAAAAAAAATGTTAATCTCACCCTGAAGGCAGTGTTCGGCTGGCATGGTCCTGAAAAAGTTATTGGCTTCAAATGATAGATTTTTTGTTCCGGGACTACAAGAACACCCCCTGTAGAACATGCCTCATTCCATGCCTTCTCAAAAGCCTAAGGAAAAAGAAAGATTGGTAACTGAATAGAGTTAAACACAATTTAATTCTCATGTTAATCAATTACCTCAATGTCATCTATTCCCTCATTAGCTTTGGCTCCATAGTCATCAACACTGATCCTTCTTTGAGACCTTGGAGAAGGGGTGGATCCATAAGCCCTTTTCATGATGTTACCAAAATGTTCATTATTTGGTTTGATAGAATAATGTTGATAATTAGTCAAATGATAAGTGTCCTCTAGGAAAGAACCAAAACACACCCCCAATGAGACAAACATGGTGATGAAAAGTGAATGAATCACACCACTTTGTGGAGACATTCTCATGTGTTTTCACTTTTTATGGCAAAACAAAAAGGGGAGAAAAGGTTGTCTTGTGAGGATTATAGAGAGATTTTTTGTTGTGATGAAAGGCAAAGGAAGAGTTATATTTAAAGGGGAGTTAGAGCTGGTTTTGTAGAGAGAGAAAAATTGAACATTGATTGCAAGAAAGAAGCAAAATGGTAGAGAATTAGACGAAATGAATACTGGGGTGTTACCAGAATGTTGAATCAATGCATATTTGTTAAGAAAAAATCAAACTTGAATTCGTTATTTTGAGGTGCTTTTGTGCTTGTTTACCAACTATCAAACATTTTGTGCTTCACATTGCTACTGCTAAAGTATGTTTCCATTGACTGCTAAAACCATTTTAATATGTAAGATTAACTGACACTTGTTTAATCAGTAATACCAAATTCAAAGTGCAGAATAACATGCAATGTTAAATAAAAGGAAAACTTTAACACCTAAAAGATTGTCAAAAATCTGAATTTGAATACTTTCTTTTCTGTAATGAAGAAGTGGGTCAGTCATTTTCATTAGTCTGATTCAAAAATAAATGATTTACATAAATTCGAGATATATAGGTTTATGCTGATAAAAAAAAAAAAAAAGACATATATGTTATGTTTGTTTACTTTCTTATTCAATAACATTCATGATATAAACTTCAGACTTCTAATTATACTTTCCTTCTATATTTTAAAAATTAACCACTTTCCTAAGCTATAAAAAATGAAATGTGATATCACGTTTTAAAAGCTTATAGAACCAAATGAAAATGCAAGTGTTAAAAAGTTAAGGGACAATATTTTACGAGGCTACTTTTCTAATATTACCAAAAAAAAAAACAAAAATATTGATTTTATTTCTTGTCAATTTTCCTTTTGTTAGTTTTTAATTTATTTTAAAATATTATATTATATTAACTTTTTAATTATTTAATGTTTTTCTGCAATTAAATTTGTAAATATTAAGTACAACTATTTTTAATAATAAATAATATTAATTTGGCTAATGATGTAATTATTAAATATTTTAATAATTAATAAATATTAATAATTAAATTATAATTATTTAAGTAATAATTTTACTAATTATTTAATTAATGAAATATCAATAAATTTGCATTAATTAAAGTGGTAAATATAATATGATAAAAAATATTACTTTTAAAATTATTTTATTAATACTTGTTTACAAAAATGAAAAATAATTAAAAGAAAATAGTTTAGATTGATATATAGCATTTTTTACCTTACTAGTACCTTTTTATTTTTTATTTCTCTCAATAACAATCTTTAAACTTTAATTTTAATTCCTAAAATAGTATTCTTGTTTTTTAAGTTGAAATAATATTTTTTTTTTGACTTTTTTATTCCACTAACACTTTTTTATTTTTTACTTCTCTTAATAGACTTCTTTATTCTTTAATTTTTGAAATATCATTTTTTTATTTTTTTTATTTTTTATACGGTGAAATAACACTTTTTTATTTTTTTTCTTTTTTATCTTAATTTTAATAAACTAATAATTATAATTTTTAATAACTATTAAAAAACAAAAACAAAATAACATATAAAAAATTTACTAATAATTATAATTGATGTAACT